>JGI25132J35274_1000020_pt1 | contig 45524 bp, 53 predicted proteins | sample ETNvirenome_6_30_FD_35274 | JGI IMG/M metagenome (IMG submission 35274)
AGCGAAGCGAGTCTAGCGAGCGCTGTAGAAGCAGCGTTGTCAGTTGAGATGAACAGTGCATTTTGACAACGTGAGTACCTACGTGGGGGAATGGGTGTATGNTGNATNNTTTTATACAATATGTAGATATATATACAATTATATATATATTAACATATAGAACCACCTACCTGACACCACCCCCCTAGCGAGGTGTGTATCACGCCCTTGTCAGAATGTGATGATTAGCACAACTGACAACGTATCTTCTACGCCGCCCTACGTTAACTACTAGGAACTGCTGTCGTCGCCGCTCTCAGTTAACTACTGGGAACTTCTACGGCTCGTCATCGCAGAAGATAGTGACGAAAAACTTTAGAAGATGTAATGAAACTTTTTTAGAAAAAGGGATTGACTCGTAGCGTAGGCCGTGGCAAGCTGGGGGCTGTCCTGAATCGGGACGTACTAAAATGACAAAAGATGAAAAGAAACTAGTGGACGAGATCAAAAACAATCTCGTGTTAATCACCAATAGCAACGGCTTGCAAATATATGGTATCGCAAGCGCGGATATTGAACTGTTGTCCGACCTAGCAGACGAGCGTGACGCGCATGACAAATACCAAGAAGAGGTTGCAAACCGTTTCAATACGAAGTTCAAGACAGCACAAACTGTACAAGCCAAGGGCGATAGCAAGCGCAAGGATACGCTAGACCTTGACGAGAAGCGTGCTGCCGCTGAAGACCTAGTAGATGCCATGTTCACCGCGAAAGAGTCTGCTGCTAGCAAGCAGAAAAAGGCGATTACAAGCGGCGCCGATCTCGTAGCGCAGATCGATGAGGCCAAGGCCAACGGCGACAAAAAGCGTGCAAGCGAGTTGCAGGAACAACTCAACGCCATGATGCGCAGCTTCATTACGAAGTAACCCTGCGCTAGGGGGCGGGCTAATACTCGCCCCCTTTCTTAGCGTAGCTTACTGATACTGAGTCTCATTTGCAAATCGCCTCTGGAAGTGTGGGCTACGCCCAGAATGAGTTACTGTACAGAACTATAACCTGCTCTGAAAAAATGACTTCTGAAACTTTTTGGTTAAAAGATACGGTGCGAGCTACGCTACAGCGGGAGGGTAGAAGACGAGCGCCGTGGCACGGGAATTGCTATTTGGCGGGGGTATGGACAACAACTTTTCGACCGATACTATCACGCTCTGCGAAAACACTCCGTTGCTTCGTTACTGGGCGGCACAACAAAATTCTTCTTCCAACAGTTTCCTAGAGGGGAAACAGGAATAATAATGTATGGCAACGCCAGCTTTCACGGGAGTTGACTACCTCTCTGCGCTTTCTGAATTTCCCGGTGGGCCTCAAGGTCTTATAGATGCGGCTGTCGAGCGCTTCGGCGCTCAAGGGCTAACAGCAACTCCACGAGGCGACGACTTCTCGTTGTACGTGCCGGGTGAGTTCATGTCGTCTGGTAGGCCGATGAACTATGCTTCAACGCTTGCCGACCCGACAGTAGGAGGCGGTTACTACGACTACTTGTACAGTACGCCAGCGTTTAAGGACATTTACACAAACATACTGTCGCCAACGCTGACAGGACTTCAGCAAGCACCCCAACAAACACTTGAACAAACAGGTTATGCTAGCAGACCCAACTACGGCGCAACCCGACCCATAGCTAAGGCAGGAGCCGGTCAGCGGGGAGGTGCGACAGGTTCTCCGGCAGCTACACAGCTACCCGGACTGCAAGTAACTTCTCCTGTTGGACAGACTGTTACGGAAACGCCTGAGAAGCAGCTAGAGCTACCGCAGATAACAGAATCAGCAAGTGGTTTACAAGGAACCCCAGTTGAAACAACTACTACGCCAACAGCTCCAACGCCGATAGACACTCGTACGCCAGAAGAGATACAGATGGATAAAGGGCTTGATGTTGTCAACAAGCTCTTTGGCAGCGATCTCACAGGCAAAACGTATTTCGAGCGCCCCACATACCCTGAGCGTGACCCATACGCAACAGAGGCTGTTGATACAAGACCGTTAGGCATCTACAGAACAGGAGAGCCGACAAGAGGCTTAGTGATTGATATGCCCCTAGAGTCTCGTTATCCAGAGTCTACGGGACAACAATACCTAAAAGGCGGCTTAGATGCCTTTTCGTTCAGCGGCCCTCAAGGTTACGCCGATGTTAGGCAACAACTTCTAGGAGAACCTGCTGATGCGTTTACAGGCGATCCAGTACCGTGGCACAATTTAGGTAAGGAAATCGACGAAGACTTGCAAACGATTTACCTTGGAACAGGTTTTCCAGACATCTCAGTAGACGACATCCTTGCTAACATACCTAAGATAGACCTGAGTGATTACAATGCTGCAAAAGACCGGCGCTTGAGAGAGTTTATCGCAGATGTACCAGAAGGAGCGTTCTGGCAAAATCCAGACCCTTGGGAGTTTTCTGATGAAACTATGTCAGGTGGCCTTCGAGGCGCTATCGCTGATCTCGTAAGCGACAGAGCCACAGAAGCTGGTGATACAGTCTTTGTTGAAGCGCGTGAGGGTATTGAAGGCACAGAAGACCCCTTCGATTACGTAAGAGATGACGTTTCGGTGCTTGAGCAATGGCTAGGCATACGCTTTACAGATGCTGAAAAACAAGCGATGACCGGCGCAGGAGACGCAGAAGACTTCCGTTTTTACGAGCATCCCGGCGTTCGCAAGAAGTTTTCAGACGGTTTAGATACTTTAAACGAAGCGGCTGATTTAGTGCGTAAAGGGCTGTTTGGAGAGACTCCTTACGGGCCAGAAGAGCAAAACAAGCAGCCACTTGATCGTGTGACGGCGCGAGTTAGAAGCCTCGGTAACACCCTTGCAGAGCTAAACTCAGAAGTTTCTACGCTCATAGAGCTTGAAGGCGACACCAGAAAGTCCATAGGCACTTATGACCCCAAATTTCCTACGCTCAAAGGACTTCTCCAACTCGCTACTGGCCAAGGTCTTAGCGAAGTAGACAAGCAGAAGTACGGAAGCCTTAACGTAGGCGCTCTTGCTACGCTGGCTACAATAGCTGCTACAGCTCCTCAAGCAACAGCCGCAGTTCTTGGCCTTCAGATCACAAATACGCTAAGAAAGATTGCTCCGCAGATACTGAACGTGGCTACGTTTAAGGAGGCAGACTACAGCGGAGGGTTGTTTAGTGACGTTGTAGAGTTTTCTGGTGAGGTGATGCGGCCTATAGGCAGGTTTTTCGTAGAGAACATCTTCCAAAAGATAAACGAAAACGCACCAGACGACGCGAACTTGCGCTCTCAGTTTGAGAGTTTGTTTGAAGGTGATAAGCCACAGACTTTCGCAGAGTACCTTGAGCCAGAAGCTACGGTTGTTGTTAATCGTCCAGATTTTCCTTCCGTTGACCCGACAGGGCAGATAACGCCGCCGGGTACTGGAGTGCCGTTCTCAGCATCTCCTGCGAGCGGTCAGAATGTAACAGGTCAAGTAACGTCTAGGCCGGGAACAGAAACGCCTATTAGATCATCTGACCCAAACAAAGAGGGATATAAGATTGACTACACTCCATCAACGACAACACCCTCACGTACGACTCTCAAAGGTAGAGGCGTGGGAGTAGGCGGTGGCATCGGAGGTTCTAGGCCAACTACTCCAATAGAAACTAGGGACGCAATTACATTAGATATAGCACCATCCGTAGCTGAAGGGCTGACACCGCCTCTCAACAGACCGTTACCTGCCGGAGAACCTGTAATAACAACAAATACAGATGCTTTCGGTCGAGACATAGCTACGTTAGACGCACTTACATTTGTACCAGAAGTTGATAGACGTCCTCGTTTAGGTGCAACAACAGGCACTACACCTTTTGGCGGTCTTACAAGAGCGTTTACACCTTTAACAACAGAGGCCGCTGAGATTGAGGACTTAGATATTTTCACGGGCGTACCAGACCCTAGCACGTTACCGACAGACTTAGGCGGTGATGAGACTGTAGACATTAAAATTGCAGACGACTTGTTTAAGCCTCCTGCAAGAGATGTTATAGAATTTGACCCCGGAACAGAAGAGCCTTCAGAATCACTGCCTACCGATGACGACATTTCTGGTGACTGGGACAAAGTGCTTGAGAATTTACCAGAAGACGTAAAAGAGGTTAGAACAATTCCTATGAAGGAGTTTGAGTTTGACGCTGAAGGTCGTCTTATTGAAACGGGCAGAGTTTTAAATGTTCCGCAAAGACTGGAGTTAGTAGCAAGCGAAAATGCTGACGGCTCTGTAACGTATGGGTACAGATATCAAGACTACGATCAATCTGTAGTAAATTACCTTATACAAGCTAAGCAAACAAATGTTGTAGATGCTAACGTTAATTACTCTAGTCACGTTAGAAAGGACGGTGAATTGCTAGGCTATAATGCTAAATCTGGTGATAAAGTTTATACAATACCAGAAGACCTTGAATATGAAGACTATAAAACTATTCAAATGCCTTCTGGTGAAACGCCATCCGATTTTGTAGAGCCGCCGTATCTAAGTGTAGACGAGATAAACACACAGGCAACTGAGTTAAGCAGCAACCTGACAAAAGCAGCAAAAAACACTTTAGGTGATGTTTTAGATGTATGGCCAAAAGCGCAAACCCGATCTCCTAAATCAGGTCGTTTGTATAGTGAGATTATAAAAGATCAGTACGACACGCTTATTGCTAGTGGAAAATCTCCCTCTGAAGCACTTTCGATTACGTTAGCAGTTTCAAGGCAATATGCTCCAGCTAGTCTTAGGTACGGTGCTAATTACACAAAGGAGTTTACTGATGAGCTTGAAGAAAAACTAAGCGGCAGCTTTAGTGACGTAATGTACGGAACTCGTGAATTGGATAACTTAAACATCGGAGCTATAGCAAACTTCAATTATCAACCTGTTGTCATAAACGCGGCTTTAAGAAACCTTAAACTTCCTGAGTTTGATTTTGGTGATAAACTTAACATAGTGTCTAGGTTAAAAGACTATCAGCCGGGAGGCTATCAGAGAATAGCAGACAACGTAGGTTTAGATAATCCATTTAAAATACCTGATCTAAATGTTCAGATAGATTCTGGTGGAGGTGTGCAGATAACAGCACCGGGGCCATGAGTACAGCAAACGAGCAAATCTACCAACTAAAGCGTATGGGGTTTTCTAACGAGGAAATCTCCAAAGACTTGCGCTATGACAAGGAGATCGTGGATGTCGTAGCACCCGACTCGCCATCTGCCAGTCAAGCAGTTCAGAAGCTAGATGACCTTGGCGACGCTGCTATTAAGGTTCTGGAGGAACTGATGCACTACGGCGAGAACGAGCGTGTGCGTGCTGATGCAGCCAAGTTTATCGTTGATAAGCAGTACGATAAGGAGAAGTCGAAGGCGACTATGGAGTTCTCACAGTTCACAGATCGTCTGCAAAAGGCTCAAGATCGTATAAACGAGCTGCGTGTTATGGAGGGATGAACTACGAAAAGAATGTTATCAAGTTTGAAAACCCGCACGAGATGTTGCTCGTGTGTGATGATAACCTTCTAGACGGCCATCTCAGTCTGCATCCGTGGCAGGATAAGATACTACGCGAGTTTGCAGAGCCATCCACCTCTGACGAGCCGTACAAGGCTGTAGTTCGGGCAGCTAACGGTAGCGGCAAGGACAACTTCATTGTTGCGCCCTGCGCTGTCTGGCTTTCCCTGCGCTACGAGAACTCACTAACGGTCATAACCTCGGCATCCGGTAATCAGCTAGACCGGCAAACCGACAAATACATCAAGCAACTGACCAATGCGCAAAACAAAATCTTTGGCACTCAGATTTGGAAGCAGAACTACCGGCGCTACGAGAACCTTATCAACGGCTCGACGATAGAGATGTTCGTCACGGATGAGGCTGGGCGAGCAGAGGGCTGGCATCCGCCAGTGCCGGGAGGTCAGATGGCCATACTGGTGAGTGAGGCCAAGTCTATACATGACGACATCTTCACGGCGCTAGCGCGTTGCACAGGCTTTACCAAGCGCATTGACGTTAGCAGTCCCGGTCTACCATCCGGTCACTTCTACAACGCTTGTGTCGGTGGTCAATGGAAACAGCATCACATAACAGCTTTTGACTGTCCTCACCTGAGCGAGGACTACATCAACGACATCCGCAACACCTACGGTGAGAACTCTGCGCTCTACCGCTCGATGGTTCTTGCAGACTTTGGCGGCTTGGAAGAGCAGGTTGTCATAAACTTCTCCGCGATTGCAGAACTGGACAGCATGGAGATAGAACACGCACCGGACAACTATAACATAGCTGGCCTTGACTTGTCAGCAGGTGGCGATGAGCAGGTAGTCGTGGTGCGCAACGGTAACAAAGTGATTGGTGTGGAGGCGTTTAAGTATGCGGATACGACGGTATTGCTCGATAAGCTGGGAGAAGTTTTCTACAAGTATGATTTGGATAATCCAAACAGCATTATTTATGGTGATGCTGGTGGGCTTGGTAAGCCTATACTTGATCAGCTCCGTCGTGATGGTTGGCCTGTCAATTATGTCCTCAACCAAGCGGCTCCTTACAACAAGCTGGCGTACCTAAACAGGGGCGCTGAGTTGTGGTTTAGCGTAGGCAAACATATAGAAAACTGTGAGATTATACTCCCAAAAGACACTACGTTACGTAAACAACTTGCGTCACGTTATTACACGATCACGCCGCAAAACAAGATACAGTTGGAAAGCAAACGTCAGGCCAAGGCTAAAGGCCATGCTTCACCTGACAGGGCAGACGCTTTCGTGCTTGCTTTTGCAGACTACCGTGGCGTAATGCCTCAGCGCTATGTCTCACGGGATGTAGTGCAGTACGAGTTAAACGAGATCAGCGAGCCAGAACCAGAGCGGCATTCCTCGCTACGCGCTCGGCTACAGCGACCACGCGAAACACACAGACATTTTAAGTCTGTCGGATGGAGCGAAGATTTAATTTATGAGGTAGAGCAGATGAATGAAAGACTTTTAGAAAATGCAAACAACTGATTTAACAAATTACGAGGATGCAACGGTTAAAATCCGAGAGCTTCTTAGCGTTGTCTCGGATTTAGAGACTGTTGCGGATGAGAACAGAAACTCGCGCAAGCTAGACGTTAACGTTGAAGCTGAGCGAGCTGACGGTTACTTAGATGAGGACGAGTTTCTTGTACCTGCGCACATCATCGACACGAACATTCGACGCGAACAGTCGAAGTACGTGGCCTACGTGACGGGTAGCAGACGTTCCGCAATCTTCACATCTATCACAGAACCGACAGCAGCTACCGGCGCTCTTGAACGCGACTTTACCGATAAGAGCCGTTATCCCGGTTGGCAGGTTCCGCTGTTCAAGGTTATTGACGGTATGCAACTGCACGGCTACAGCGTAGCGGAGGTCTTGTTTGACACCGAGAAGCCGGGGCATTTTGCAGTCGAGGCTGTCAACTACGAAGACTTCGGTTTTCCAGCAGATACACGCGACATACAAGCGTGTGAGATGCTTGTGCATCGGCATTACTTCACGGCGTTGCAGCTACGTGAGACAGAAGATTTTAACAAGGACGTTGTAGAGATATTGCTGGACGACAATCCTGACGGAGACTCCGGTACATACCTGCATGACGAGTCGCTCTATCGTATAGAGAAGGTGATGTTTAAGCAGGACGGCAAAGTTTTCGTAGGCTGGTCGTGTTGTGATAAGTGTGATGATTGGCTGCGTGAGCCGCGACCCCTTTATCTCGGACGGCGCTTGGGTGACACCTTCGTAGACGAGACAGAGTACCCGTATGTTATCTTTCCTTACAACATTCACGAGGACAGCGCCATACAGAACGCATCGGGCCGTGCATTTTTAGACCGCACAGCGCAGGAAACGATCACCTCGCTGATGTCATCGTTCGTGACAGCGCATCGACGCGCCTCAAACTTCTACTTTGCCAAGGACAATGAAGACCCCAACAACACTAACGTACAGACGGGCGTTAAGTTCCAGCCGGGAGCGCTCATTGACTCAAACATCAAGCAGTTTCAACTTTCGCCGCCAGATTCTTCTATGCTTGGTGCGATTCAATCGCTTATCAGTCAGAACGCTCAAGAGCAGTCTCAGATAAACTATGCGGCAATGAACCGGCGTGACAGCCGAAAGACTGCTACAGAGATTCAAGCAGCTTCTAGCGAGGCACAGATGCTTTCGTCTACGCAAGTGTCGCTCTTCAGCATTGCGCTCAAGGATGTCTACGAGATTTGCTTCCGCATTTACCAAGCCCGTGTGATAGCAGGGGTACTGCGGCCCACAGCTTCACTCGATCTCTACCTTAACCACACCTTTAGCATTAAACCGGCAGGTGACGTAGACGTAATCGAGCGTGCTGAGAAGTCGCAGAAGATGATGCAAGCGTGGCCCGTTGTCTCGCAGACAGGGCTAGCTCCGAAGTTCTTGCAGAACATGATGCGCTTGATGTTCCCCGACGAAGGTGAAGAGTATGCAGAGATGCTACAAGCAGACGACCGCAAGAACGCGCTCTTGCAGCAGCTACTTCAAGTTGTGAACTCCCTTGTGGTTGACCAGCAGACAGGTCAGCTCTCGGAAGAAGCACAGCCATTCGCACAACAACTACAGTTACTGCAATCACAGGTGCAGGACGTTCTAGGAAATGACCAAGGAAATACTACGCCAGCAGGTTGATATATGGTGTGAGAACCACACAACAAAAATTTTCCGTGAGCTGCTCGAAAGTAGAAGAGAGCGCTTACTAAAGGAAATGAAATTTGCTACAGCCAAACACGAGAACCCAGAGATTACCGTGAGGCTAGTGGCAAAACTGACAGAACTAGATGAAATTCTAGCACACACAAAAGATGCAAACATCATTACAGAACACGGAATTAGAGGAGTCATTGACACAACAGGCAGAAGCTGATGACAACTTGAACACAGGGTTTAATCCACTTGAAGGAGAACTAATAGATGACGACGAAGGAGAAGCAGACGTATCGGAAGATGTATCTGCGGAGACTTCGGCACAATCAGAGGATGTTGATGGGGCTGCTAGCGAGCAGGGATCACATACCGGAGATAGCGATGGAGGAGGGGATAACGGAGACTCGTCTGATAGAGTTGATGAAGAAGGACATGAAGAGGATGGTGAAGAAGGTGAAGAAGTATCAGCGTTATCTGAAAGCCTTGGAAAGCTGAAGACTCCAAAAGGTCGCGACTACAGTAAGTTCAGCGAGGAAGATGCGAAGTATCTGAAGCAAATGTCCAACGAGGCGTTTGAACACTTCAGCAAGCTATCCGAGAAGAGCAACAAGCTACAAGAGGAGATGGAAGCCGTCAAGCAACAGGCGGCAAAAGAAGTCACGACAGCCGATCACCCCGATGCTTACATCCTGAGCGACGAGTACAAGGACACGTACGCTAATATGTCCAAAGCTCAGCAGGAACAGCAGCATTGGCGTGCGCAGCTCATCAAGATACGTAACGGCGAGAACTGGCAGAACATCGAGGGCTATAACGATGCAGGTCAGCTCGTTATCGGCAAGGATGCTTTCAAACCTACGCAGCAGTCAGAGATTGATGTGGAGATGGCCATGCAAGAAGCGGCGGGACTTAGCCGCAAATTCAGCGGCGACCTTGATAACGTCAGCAAATCGTACAAGAAAAACTACGAAGATGCCGTCACGCTCCTAGACCGCGAACAGAAAGCTAACTTCGCATGGACAACTGACGATGCCGTCGCAAAGCAAGAACTGGTGCTGCCTAACGTAGGGTCAACCACAATTCAGCAGATAAAAACCACATTTTCTAACGCGCTGCCGAAGACATTTCAGAAGCATCCGCTTGCTGAGCTTGCTTCTAACTTGTTCGTCACGTTGCAGCTACAGGCTGCTCACGCAGATTCTGAGAAAGCCGCTGTAAAAGAAGAAGTGCGTAAGGAGCCAAAAGCTAAGCGTAAAGCTAGCGTAGGAGCTACTGAATCTTCTAGCGATGATCTCAGTATACCAGAGTGGATGAACCTTTAGAAGATAGCGCCCTTGGCATGGATTGTGCTTGTTTTTAAGCGTGCTTCAATTCGGGTAAGGGCATACCCACTTTACTGAGGAAACTTAGTAAGTTTTGCTTCTAATAGGCGAAGGGCATCGCAGCGTAGGAAAGACGCGCAGAGATGTCTTTCGCTTTTTTGTTTAACATACTTACATATAAAACATTATGCCTAGTTCAGTAACAGCAGCATCGGTAGCTAATGCCGCTGCTGATGCCGCCAGCCCGACTGGTGGTAATTTCAAGAAGCTAGACTTTTATCTAGCAAAAAACGAGGTTGCCCTTTATCCGAAGTGGAATGTGTACGATACACTTTTTGGTTCGATTAAGTGGGAGCCTAATATGGGAAATACCCTAACGGGTACAACTCCAACGCCCTCTCCGATATTACGTACGACCTTCATGCCAGAAGTTCTTACGAACTATCCGAAGAAAGATCAGTTCACAGTCGGTGAGCGCACGGAAGACGCATCTCTCGGTATGCACCGATTTGAGTCTAACCGTTTCCGCTTCCTAAATAACTTTGAAGCCTTCTGGAGAGATCACCTAAGCTACGCTCAGTCTGATATTGTACGCCAGATTCAATGCGCGAATAACACGTTCATTCGTACGTTGATGTACTATCAAGCACCAGACGCTTACATTTCTAGCAAAGGGCTTAGCTCACAAGTTGCTCATACCGCTACTATGAACAAGCAAGCGCTGAGCCAAGCTCAGATGCGTTTGATTGAAAACGGTTCTGACGACATTACTGGTACTAACATTATTATAAATGGTGTTGATAAAGGTATGTCTATCAGTCACGGTACTGGTCAAAACCATCGTAATGACGTTACTGAAGGTGGCAGCGGAGCTGGTGCAGCAGGATCGCGAGCAGGTGTTTTAACCTTGAAGGATCTCTTTAAGGCTATGCTCGTGTTGCAAGAAGATATTCAAGCTCCTACGTTTGACCGCATCTACAATGCCCCTAAGCAGTCTGAAATGGTTAAGGGCAAGTACGTTCTTATTTGTTCTACAGAGGCTTGGGCTTCGTTGTTGTGGGATACCAACTTACGGACTGGTACTGGTTCTGGTGCAGCTACCCAGCTTGCTCCAGCTAACTTAAACCTTCTGCAAGATGGTTTTGCTGGTGACTTGTTTGGTAAGATTACCGCTAAGTTTGACCCGTATCCATTACGTTTCGATCATAACGGTGACTTTGTTGTACCTCAGAAGATTGATAGTACAACTGGTAAAATCGTTCCGAACCCGTCTTATACTGCTATCGGTGATGGTGGTACTGGCGATGATAACGATGGTTCTACTAACGATGCAGGTAACGCCTCTTATGAGATTGCGTTCTTGGTAGGTGCTGATGCGTTCAAGACCTTGCAAGTTGGGCCACCGCCCAAAGAGTTTGCGTCTAAGAACATGAGTGCCAAGAAGTTCTACGACATGAAGTGGAACGGTGAGGTTCACCTTACTGACCAGTTCTTGATACCGACAGGTAGTGGTTCTGATCCGTTAGCTGATGCTGCCGGTAGTGAGCTTAACACTTATGGTGACTACTTGAAGTTTATCTCACAGGCTGTTATTGGCGGTATCGCTGGCGATGCTCGCTACTGCTTGCCTATATACTTTAAGCGTCAGCGTACGTCTTAATTCTGTGTTGTTGTCATGGGGGTAGGGAGTTGTGGTTAGCTCCCTACCTCCTCTTTTAAATTTTTTCAGTTATGTCTACAGTCAAATTACCTTTAGGTCTTACAGAAAACGGTACAGTTAATACACCTTCCGTACTTACCGTACCAGCAACAGGTTCTTCAGTTACTTTATTAGATGGTCGCTATAGATATAGCGCAGCACTTGTGCAAAACGTTGGCAGCAACAACATTTGCATTCGCGTAGGTGGAACCGCTACGTCTTCTGTATATCACATAAAACTTTCTCCGATGTCACAAGCAGAAATCAATGATGCTGCTTATGTAGATGTAACAGCTTGCGGTGATGGCGCAGTAACATCTTCAGCAGTTGTTTTTAATGTGCAAGTTAACGACTCTGTAAGTCAGGGTGCAACCTCCTACGGAAGCTAACAATGGCTAGGATTACACAACAATCTTCTATAGGTACAACGGGGACTTCTTTCGAGAACGAACCGATTGTTAAGTCGGATGGCGCATCTTCTGATGTTATGGAGTGGGCTGCTTCTACTGGGAGTAGTGCTATAAAAGTTACAGAAGGTGCTGACAATAAGTTAGATTTAACTGTTGATGGTAAGCCAGTTGTAGCAGGTGTTCAGAGTGACGGCGCGGGTCTGCATTTTGATGGCGCGGCAGGAGGTATAAGTCTTGGCACTTCAATGCCAGATTTGGGAACGAAGTATTCGTTAGAATTTGTAGTTAAAGGCGATTCAAAAACCGGAGAAACTTATTTACTGGATGCTTACAAAAGCGGCGCACGCATAATTTTTGGGTGGTCTGGCTACTCTAACGGCAATATACAGCTTCACATTAACGGCACTTGGTCGAGTTCGTTTATGGCAACGCCAGACAACGGGGAGGTTGTGCATCTCGTTTTAAGTGTAGACGGCACTTCAGCTACGCTTTACCAAAACGGAAACTCAGTAAGCACTCAAACCGTTGTCGCCAATACTATGGCGAGCGCGACCAGCACTCACATCGGCTCCAGCCAAAACGGCACAGCTAATTTTTTCAACGGCACTATATACCGCGCAAGGTTCTATAATCACACATTATCCGCCGATGAGGTACGGACAGCGTTCGAGCGGGCAGACGTTGATTATAGTTCGCAGTACGGCAGTCAAACCTCAAAGATTCTAAACGGCACAAGCTGGACGGGTGCAAGTGGTTCAACGCCACCAACTAGCTGGACGGCAGGAGTTGCTGGCACTTTCACTATTGATTCGTCAAGCGGAAGCGGGAGTGAGCCAGCGTTAAAAATTGCACGCAACGGGACGAATAACTTCCCGTATATTTACCAAACGTTCACCTCGGTAGTTGGCAAAAAATATCGCGTCAAATATCGCGTTAAAAATGTTGATGCGACTAGCGTTAAAGTTGGCATTGGCTCAAGTGCTGTTGCGGAGCAGTACAACTTATCGACCTACACTTCGACAAGCTGGGCCGATTACGAAGAAACATTTACTGCGACGACAACTGTTTTCTCCGTCTACGTTCAAGCGTTAACAAGTGTAGGCACGCAATCTGGCTACATTGATTCGCTGACGGTTGAACAAGTTGGCGCGGTCGTTGATATGGATTTGGCATTCGCCAACCCGACGCAATCCCTCGCCGTTCAAGACCGTTCGACGAACAACGTGGATGGCACTTGTTCAGCAAGCGGTGTGACGCAAGTGCAGCCGGTGGTTCAGTTGAACAGCACCAGCGCACGAATCGGCACTACTCAAGCGACTCCTGCGGATGGTGATATTGTAGCAACTGGTCAGATAAAAACCGCTGGCGGTGCGTTAGCTACGCCAAGTTTTGCAATAACAAATGAAGCTGGGTTAGGTATGAGTCGCCCGACATCGAACACGCTAAATTTTATAACAGCATCAACCGAGCGGATGCGGATAGACGGCAGCGGCAACGTAGGCATCGGACAAGCACCCACTGCTAACTTTGGTAAGCTGCAAGTTTACGCAACTGGCGACCAGACCGACGAAACCACGGCAGCTTTTTCAATTGGTGATACCGCTACGGGCGGGATGCGGCTTTTTGGTGGCGTAAATAATACAACTAATTACGCATATATCGGAGCGGTTGAATCTGGTACTGCCTATCGCGATTTGTTGCTGCAACCGAATGGCGGGCTTGTTGGTATCGGAACCGGAGCGGTGTCCCCTCTAGCCAAGCTGAATGTAAAAGGAACTCAAGGCAATTGGCGAATCGACCCCGACTCAGTTAGCGCAGAGATTCAAGCTCTTGCTACCAACCAAGCTAATGACGGTTTTATCGACTACCGACTGCGAGCCAATCAAGTTATATTTGATACATCCGGTTCACCTCGTCTCACCATATCCGCCACCGGCGATATAACTTCCACAAACTCCACCACCGCGAAGCCGATTCTCACGCTTGAAAACACGACGGCTGATGCAGCTAGTTCGCAGCTAGTTTTTAACAAAAACCGCACGGCAACAAACGACGACATTCTCGGAACTGTTCGCTTCAAAGGCAACAACAACGCTGGAACACCGGAGAACATTGAGTACGCAACTATCTACGCGCAGTCATCTACTGTTACTGATGGCGCGGAGGATGGTCAGTTGATTTTCCGAACGATGAAAGACGGCACACTCGCTCCGCGTCTCACCATAGCGAGTAATGGCGTGGCCGAGTTTAGCAATGGCATAGCGTTCAACCAAACCAACTCTGACGCAAGTGGAGTGTCTGATGACTCAACGACTCTCAGCCACTACGAGTCGGGTACTTGGTCTCCGAAAATTTATAAAGGAACCACAGAACACACTGGTGCTTCTGTTTACGGCAAATATGTTCGGATAGGTAATTTGGTTTGGGTTAGTTTTTATATTTTAAAAACTTCTGGATCAGAATCAGCCAGCGGAACTTGGGGGGTTAAAGGTTTGCCATTTCCCGTCAAAGAAGCTGCTCCCGCTGGTCATCAAAGTATACCTTCAAATTACTTTCAACTAAACGGCACAAACTATTTCAACGCCTCTCCGCATCGTTGGCAAGCAAACGAAATTGACGAGCTAAAACTTTACGGCACGCATTACGCGACGACTTGGAGTTCGGGAACTATGGAGTTTGCTGGTACTGGCGTTTTACACATAGATTATTGATAATATGAGTTTGGAAAAAATCACAGAAATTGGCGAAATCATCGTAGGAGCGAACTCGGTGCTTTCGGTTAGAACCGACACCGTCATCAAAGACGAAGGTTCAGAAATTAGCAGAAGTTTTCACCGGCATTGTCTCATTCCAACAGACGATGTGAGCGGCGAAGATGCGCGGGTGCAAGCAGTAGCTAACTCACTTTGGACTGACGAGGTGAAAGCAGCTTACACCGCATCGCTACCGGCAGAACCGGCGGCAGAAGAATCAAGCGAAGGAGAATCTGAAGAATGATTGAAATAGCAGTAACACCAACGGCAACCCTAAATGCGTCGAAGGTCGCAATCCAACTGAACTCTGCACAGGAGTTTGGGATGCAATTCAGCGTAGCCGCATTTGGTAAAATCACAGATGCAGAAGGCAACGAAGTTTGGGGCCAGAACCCGCTCTACTCCGGTCTGCTAAACGTGACCGGCCCAACTTGGGACGCTTGGGGTAGCGACAAAGACGATGCGACTTACATTGGCGACCTAGCGTTGGCCCAGCTTGGGCTAGAGCGTGCGCCAGTTGAGGAAGCACCGGCTGAAGAATCTAGTGAATGACCAACGTCCTAGACCATGCCGCACTTGAGAGAGTAGCAGAACAAGCAATCGGTCATTATGGCTGGTTGCTTATTGCTGCGTTCTGTGCGCTGCTGTTTAAGGACATCTTGTTTAACTTCGCTCAAGGTTTGCTGATCTACTGGGGCAGCGACTTTGAGAACGATGAGATACTTTACATTAGCGGACGGCAAGCACGGGTTATACGACTTGGCTTAACGTCTACTACATTTTTTATGACAGACAGGCAGACCAAGATGATTGTGCCGAATGAGCAGTTAAAGGCTCTTGTCGTAGAGAAAAAGCTACCCGTCAATGGCGGTGAAGCTTACTTGCCGAAAGGTGACGAAGGCGGTGTAATGAAAGTGGAGCTGGTAAAAGATGGACAGGACTGATAAAATAACGCTAGGAATTTTCATAGGAGCGCTGGTACTTATCGTCGTGATGGCAAGTGGTTGTAAGTCGCTGCCGGGTTCCTTGGAAGTAGACACGCCTTTCTTTGACATAGAGTACCAAGGCGCTAAAGAATGAATTTTGATGATCTTAAAGTTGCAATCGCTAGTGCTACTGGTTTGGGTAACTGGATGGTTGAGATAGACCTTGTACTGAAGGTAGCTATATCTGTTGCAAGTTTGATCTACATAGGTTTAAAGATACGACAACTTTTGAAGAATGGCAGCTAAAGGCATACCGACATCTTACAACAAACCACGGCGCATCAAAGCAGGTGAGCCGGGGTACGGTAAGAAAAAGTTTGTAGTCAATGCGAAGCAGGGCAGTCAGACAAAGGTCATAAGATTTGGTGATGCGAACATGGAAATAAAGAAGGACAATCCTGCACGTAGAAAGAATTTTAGAGCGCGGCATGGTTGTGACAAACGTCCACCCAGTAAGCTAAGTGCGCGTTATTGGTCGTGTAAGAAGTGGTAAGATGAGTCTCTACAAAAACATAAACAAACGTAAGAAGGCTGGCACGAGTCGGCCAAAGTCTAAATCTACGATTTCTAAAAAAAGCATACGCTAATATGAAAGCAGGGTTTCCAAAGAAAAAACGCAAATGATTAAGAGTAAAACATTCTGGGCAGGAGTTACTGGTTTGGTGGGCGCTATAAGCGGCTATCTCACAGGTGAACTGGAGTTAGGTGCTGCGATTAACGTAGGCATCACATCTGCGCTTGCCATCTTCGTGAGGCATGGCGTGAAGAAGGTGGAGAAGAAGTTAGACGGAGAATAACATGGCATACGGCAGACGTAAAAAAGGTGGCCAGCGCTTGATGGAGATGTCTCGCGCTGGGGCGAAGCGTAAGGCTGCTCGTAAGGCAAAAACGCTTGCACAGGCGAAAGCTAACATAGCTAAAGGCCCAGTTACACGAGGTGGTGCGAAGAAGAAAGTTGCTCCAGCTAAAGCTGCACCGAAGAAGAAAGTAGCTGCACCTAAGTCTGACGCAGGTAAATACATGGGGCCATACAGTAAAAGAACTACTTCGGCAAAAAAGAAAACTCCTGCGAGTAGGCCGCGATCTGTTATGAGAGCAGACAACCCGACACTCATGGAGAGGGCGCGGCGCTTTGGTGAAAAACTTTTTCCGTCACACATGGGCATGGAACCGTACGCTCCTAGTATGGGTGATGCTGCACTTGAAGTCGGTAAGCGTTATATAGGGAGTAGGGTAGCTGGAGGCGGTTTAAGCGCTGCACGTAATCCGAAGAAAGCGCTTACAGCAGTTTCTGGCGCTGCTTCTAAGGCGGGTAGTGCTGCTAAAAAGGTGGCTAAGTCTGCAATAGCACAAACGCGTAGGCGACCAATGCCTAAAGTGTCTGCTGACAAAGCAAAGGCAGGTGTAAAACGTCAGCAGCAGCGTGTTGGCACGGGCAAACAAGTAACTACACCAAAACCTAGAAATAAAAAAGCAGCAGATCAAAAGAATCTTGAGCGTCAACAGCGTGCAGGTGTTAAAGGCGCTCGGTCAGAGGCAGCGAAGAAAGTTTTAAAAGACGCTGAAAAGAAAAAACCCGCTAAGACAGTTTCTAAAAAAGTTCTTTCAAAAGCGTCTAGTAAAAGTAGTGGGCCGAAATACAGATCTACTGTAAAACCTAAACCTAAAATGTCTCGCGAAGCTCGTGAATGGTTTATGTCTGATCCAAAAGCTAAATCAAAGGCTAAAACTCCAGAACGTGTTACGGTTGAAGTCTTGAAGGAGATGATTGCCGAAGGGTCGAAGAAAAAAAGAAAATGATAAAGTTCCTGTATGCTATTGCCAAAGCCATCCCTGCTCTTCAGCAAATTCTGGACAAGTTGTTCGGAGTTGCTAAGGAGCATACGGCTGCGGCTCGGCGTACAGCGAAGGACGATCTCGTTGACAACGCTATTGCTGACGCTCTCAGTTTTCCTAGCGAGCGGATGCACGACGACAAAGCTAGCGAACAGCGAGCGGCTGATAGCACATCCACAGTTTCGGGCAGCAGCACAGGCAGCACCAGAGTTCACACGCGAAGCGCTCAAGACGATCAACCGTCTTGAGTATGAGTTGGAGAGAAAATGACACCAGCAGTAAAGGTAACTACTACGAAAGAAACCGCGCCTCCTACGAAGCGCGATAAACCTGCGGTAGTGCCAGCAGTAAAACGATGAGCGTAGAGTATATATTAGATCGGTTTGGTAAGAAGGTTGGTATGCTTCCTAGTGATGACAACCAGCGTTCGTTGCTGCTTGATTATCTTAACGAGGCTGCGCAGGAACTTTACGAGCAGTCCGATATGCCGGGAGCTTTGGAAGAAGCAGAGTTCTACGTGCAAGGCGACAAGACGATTGCCATGCCAGCAGATGTCTACGCGATACGTGGCATCCGTGAGAAGGCGAGCAACAACGACATCTGGGACACGGAACCGATGACAGCTCGCTACCGTGAGAACGGGTGGGAAACAGACCACAACAAGTTTCGCATCAAAGGCTACAGCGCATTGCAGCGTTCGTTGCCCACAACTATCACAGGTGCGTCTGGGGGAAGTGCTGCTACTAACAAGTTGTCTTATAAGCTGTACGGGCCAAATACGTCTAACGATCTTATACACCTAGTTGCGAACATAAACGATCTGTATGATGAGGAGGTTAAGATCACTACTAGCGGAAGAGATCTTGGATCATCTGTTGGTTTTACTGCTATTACGTTTGGAAACGCTGCTAACCCGATAAAAGACATAAAAAGTTTTTCACGTACAAGACCTTTTGGTGCAACAGGGTCTTATACAAATCCAGTAACAGGTATTACTGGAGAAATTGCAGGTCATGGTCTAGCTCAGCTTGTAGACTATAGCGACAACTCTATCGTTTATGCCGAGATAAAGCCGGGACAAGAAGAGTCTCGTTATTTGATTGTGGATGTCAGCGAGTTTCCTTTTAGTTCTACCGCAGCACAAGACGATCAACATACTTTACAAGTTCTCTACAAGAAAACGTTGCCTATGATGCGTAACGACCGCGATGAGTTTCCTGCGCCGGGTTACGACAACATCCTCGTGAGTAAGTGCATGGAGCTGTTTCTTGAGGAGCAGGGTAAGATGGAAGAAGCAATTCTCCACGACCGCAAAGCATCGCGCTCCTTGGCACGTAGGCAAGCTGATTTAGAACGAGGTCAGGAACAACAAGTAATTTTCAAACGCCATAATCACGATAAGCTCGCATGGCTCGCTACCCGCAAACCTCGTTTATAGGCGGCATGAACATGGCCGTTGACGATTCTCGCATTGGAGATGACGAGTATCGCATAGGCTATAACGTGCGCAATAGGTTTGGCGAGCTGCGTCCCATCAGACGGCCAGAAGACATAGATACCGGCATAGATTCGCAGACAGGTACTATTGACAGCATTACGATACACAAAGGAGGTACGGGCTATAGTGCGGGTAACTTGGTAGCGACTGACCCTACTGGTAGTGGTTCCGGTTTTGCTGGAACATACACGGTAAGTGGTGGTGTAGTAGACGGTGTTACGATTACATCTGGCGGCAAAAACTACAGCAAGCAAACCGTCATAAGCACGCAGTCTTCCGGTAACTTTGACAACAGTCTCTCGTACACGCTTGACTACAACGAGTTACCTATACAAGCGGTTTATGCGTTAGGTGATTTTATCATCATAGTTCAAAACGGAAACGCAAAGTTCAAGCACAGGCTTGGTACTACATGGGCAACGCTTTGGGATGAGAGTACAAACGCATCGCTACGTTTAGACAGTTTTGCAGAGTATGTTTATGTGCAAGCTGTACCGGATAGCGGTGGTTGTACGTTTACTTACAAGTCAACTGGAGATACTGACAGAGTTACGATAGACTCTAGCGCTGGTATGCTGACTAAGACTATTGCAGCAGTCGTCGTTCAAGACGGTGTAAACCAGCCGAACTTAATTATTTTTTCATCTACTTCTGTAGGTGCTACTGCAACCGTAAGGAAAGCGCGTACGTTCGCAGAACACGGCACGACAATCGACGGGGTTGTTGAACGTGAGTACGTGCCGGTCGGAAAGCAGATGATGTTTTTCAACGGTAAACTCTATGTCGTAAGTCCAGATGGCAAGACAATATACCACAGCGTAAGCGGTAGACCGCTTGACTTTGTCATAGCCATAAACAGTAGCGGCAACAAGATTTCATCTGTTGAGGCAGACCACGGTGCAACTGCCGTGAGCTACGCAGTTTCATACGAAGCTATCACCTGCATTGCGCCCCTTAATACGGAGAGTTTGCTCGTCAGCACACGGACTGCATCTTTTGCTGTTACACCAAACTACAATCAAACGCTGTACGGTGAGCCTACATTTACTAAGCGCTATCTTTTTGGTGCATCCGTAGTGAATCAGTTCTCGTTTGTGGATATGATGGGTGACTTTGGTTTCATAGATGCCGAAGGCTTGCGCTCATTTAATGCTGTGCGACAGCTACGTAATGAAGGTCGTAACAGCGCGTTCTCACTCAAGGTTGCAAAACTTTTTGAGGATGTTGTCCAGCTAGACGGCGCTGCCATTAGCTTTGACAACTACACGTTCTTTTCAGTTAAGACAATCTACGGCTACGGTGTGCTTGTGTTTGACGGCACGCTTCAGAAGTTTGTGTCGCTTGATTTTTACAAGACGGATAACGACGAGACAGTAGGGCAGATTACACAGTTCACGAAGATAGATACTGATACAGTACACGAGCTGTATGCTGTAACTGCTCAAGGTAAGTTCTTACGTTTGTTCACAGGTGCTAAGTACAACGACAGTTTTGTGCAGACGAAGGCGTTCAACACAGGCACGTTGGAGGTTGAGCAGAAGCCGATGCAGTTGCGTACGTTGTTTAACAGCGTTGAGCGTTGGGAGTATGAAGCTATAAGGCTGACAGGTGGTATAAACTACGGCCCTGACGGTCGTGGTGAGGGTGGTAATGATCCTCACGATGATCCCGGCACACTTAAAACGGGTAGCGCATTTAACATGGAAGTTGAAAGCGTGCCGTTTGATCTCGCTAGCGGTACAGAGATATTTTTTACAGGCGCAGGACAAAATCAAGGCGGTACGTTTACGCTTACAGAAGCTGCTGGTAGGGGTGCGACAATAATCACAGGCACAATGACTAGCACAGGATACATAAACAAAGTTTTTACTAAAGGTTTTATACGTTTTACTGGCGAAGGGACTGCTAGGGCTGCTGTTATTAGTAACGCTCGCAAGTCAGAAACACCTTCGACAATCAACAAGACTATCCAAGCGCCGATAGCTACAGCCGTCAGCTACGGTGACACGTATCCTGTTATGTGGAACAACGAGAACAAGCTACAGAACTTTCTTTTTAACTTTCAGCAAGGGCGGCAAGGGCTGAAGGTAGGTTATACTATTGAGTGGAACACGAATGCGACACTCTCTATGATAACCGCAGAGACTACAGATTTAACACCTAAGAACCCTTTTATGACACAAGCTTATGGGAGCAACAGTTAAGAGTACAGAATTCGTAGACGACAACGTTTTGTTTGCGACTAAACAGTCAGCAAACAGTTGGCGCTTGTCCATGACCGTGGACAGCAGCAATACGATAGCGGAAGGTGTGGCAAAGCAAGCCATTCATGTGACTGACATTGCAACAGTAGGCGGTGACAGCGGCACTACAGCCGTCACAGCAGGGGCAAGCGTTAGCTCAGACCCCACCACGATACCTACAATAGGTGATGCGTATGATGCGGCAGAGATTAAGGCGGCTTTTAAACAGATGTCAGAAAAGATAAACTATCTGACGTATCAGTTGGAACAAGCAGGTCTGATGGCCAGCAGCAGTTAAGGAGATAAGATATGGGAAACGGACTTTTTGGTTTAGGAGATTTCGGCAACCTGTTAGGAACAGGTGCTGCGATCTACGGTTTGTCGCGTCTAGGTAAAACGCCAACGCCGTCAGTAGGTGAAACAACGTCAGCAGCGATTCAAGCACTTACAGCGCCAAAAGGCGGTTATCGTGACTACGCTGAGATGCTGCGTGAGGAAGCTCTTGCAGACTTAGCTGCTGGGCAAGACTTATACCCCGAACAACTCAAGCTGTCGCAAGCGCAGCTACAGGCAGCCAAGCAATTTGTGCCGCAGTACGGTCAGCTTGCTTCTGACGAGGCATACCGCGAAGCGATGTCCGAAGCTGGCAAGCAGGTGGACGTTCTTCGTGGCCCCGGCGGTCAGCTTATAAAAGAGGCGAGCGCTTTATCACGGCAAGCAGATCCAGAGTTCTACGGTCGTCGCGCTCAGACGGGCGCTATGCTAGGTGACTTGCTCAGGAGTTTTGCTGCGCCGGGAACTGTATCAGCAGATAATCCTTTTGGTACATTTACTGGCGAGCTGAGCGGTAGTGAGCGAGCAGAGATCGAAAGGTCGCTTGCGCAGAATCGTGCGCGTAGCGGAAGTATGGGTGGCCCGATGGCCATGTCTGATGTTGTTGCTAATGCTATGATGTTTGGCCAAGGTGTTCAGAACAGGCGCGATGCGCTTGGCAGAGCGTTGGGTCAAGCTACCTCATTCCTTCCTGCTTCTCGTAGCGGATTTGATCCGTTCCAAGTTGCAATGGGCAGACCGTCACAGCAATTCGGTGCGCAACAATTTGCACCGCCAACGGCTGTATCTCCCACACAAGGCGCTGCTGGTCAGTTTATGGGTAACGTGATGACAGGAGCTAGGCAATCCGCTGGGTTCCAAGCAGGACAACCTTCGCTGCTCACAAACATTGGTAGCGTAGCAAAAACATTTCCCGGCCTCGCAGGAGGTCTTAGCTGGTAAGGATAGATATGACTGAAGAAGAAAGAAGACGACGACTAGGTATACAGACTACTCCAGAGTATGAGGACTATCTCATGCGTGTTGTACAAGCGCGTGCAGCAGGATTACCTGACCCTGCACCGTTAGTTGGAGTGCCTACCGAAGAAGCGCAACCTACGTCTCGCGCTGCTATGATGCAGCCCGGTGAGCAGCGGTTTATACGTCCTTACGTTGACCCTCGTGACGAGATGATTGCTTCTAGTCCTGCACTCGTACGTCCGGCTTACAGCATACTTGATCGAATGCTACGTCCCGGTCGTGCTGGTATGGCAGATCGCATGAACCGCGAGTACATGGAGGGATTGCTTCAACGTGATGCTGACCAGCGTCGTGCATTAGCTGAGCGCCAGTTGATAGAGGCGCAAGGTCAGAAGATGCAAGCGGATGCTGCCGTTGCAGGTTTGCAGCGCACAGTAGCGGAGGGCAACGAGCAAGAGCGGAAAGCGGCTGCTGCTAAGTTGCGCGAGATCGGCCTTGCTACCGGCAGAGTTGCGCCGCAAGACCCAAACCTTTGGGGTAGTCTGGCAGGTCAAGGAGGAGGAAGTAGATTTACACCGAGCGGTGAAGAAGTTATACCTAAAGCAGCCGGTACTACTCCTGTTGCAACAACTCCTCAAGGTGAAGTTGTAAATCCTTACATGGACATGACTCGTGACGAAGCTGTCAACGCTTATACTAGAACTTTAGCAGCTTTAGACGAAGGTGTTGCAAGAGATGAGGCAATAATAACTGGAGGCCAGCGTCCAAGTAATATAGTTGCGCCCGGACAGCGTGGGGGTGTTCTTAGTACATTATCAAATATATTCGGTTCTGGTACAAAAGAAACAACTCCTAGAGATATTGCAGCAGCAAGGCAGCGTTTAGCTGATACCGAGCGTTCAAAAGAGGCTTTAAGAAATCGTTTACTAGAAGCTCATCCAAACGTCGCTAATCTTAACTTATGACCGAAGAAGAGCGCAGACAGCGTTTAAGAGAGTTAGGCTACGATCCAGATAAGTATGATCTGCTGACTCCTTTAGAAAGTGCGCAACGCCGTACCACGATGGGTAGTGCTGCGCTTACTGGCGTTAAGCAGTCAGTCGGCCCTACCGCAGGTGGCGCTGCTGGTGCGTTACTCGGCGCAAAGGTAGGCGCTGTAGGTGGCCCTATCGGTGCGCTTGCTGGTAGTCTCATTGGCGGTATCGCAGGAGGTTTCGGTGGTGGCGCTGTGCAATCCGCTGTAGAAGAAGCTGCACTCGACGAAGCAGATCAAGCGGCTCTTATGCTAGAGCGTCAGGCAGCGGCTCAGAAATATCCGACAACAACATTCTTTTCACAGGTAGCTCCCTCGCTGCTACTTGCCAGACCATCACTAACACAGCTCAAAGCACTTCCCGGTGCTATAAAGAACGCTCCGCTACGTACACAATCTGCGCTTGAGAAATATGCGCTTACAAACGCTGGCATCAGCAGTGGTCTTGAAGCTGGTGTAGAAGCTGGCACACAGGCTATACGTGGTGAGGAGATGGACTACAGCAGGATTGCACTTGCCGGTCTTGTTGGTGGTGCGCTCACGCAGCCTACAGCTATCGGAAAGAAAATCTACGGCTCTGCTGAAGCACCGCTACCGGACAAGGTTAGAGATGCGTCTGGCAATCTTGTAAACAACCCAGCGCTGATGGAGCAGTTGGCTGCTACACGTAGCCGAGTCTTTGAAGAGAAAGAAGCCTCCGCAGCAGAGAAGCAGCTTGAGCTAGACATTCAGGCAAAGGAGGCTGAGCAAGCAGCAAACGATAGCGCCAGAGCTGACGCAGAGACAGCGAAGCGCGACGAGACAACAGCCTCGGAAGATAAGGAGTCAGCGCGGCTACTAAAAGAAGAGAGTATAACTCTGAACAGAGAGTTTGAGACTGCGCAAAAGAAGCAGAAAGCCTTGGAAAAAGAGACAGAGGCTTTACGTCAGCAGCACGGCTCCGATCATATACTCGTACGCAACAAACAGACTGAGGCGCTGAAAGCTCTTGAAGATGTTGTTACTGTACGCGAGCGCATACTTGAACACAACAGAGCGCGAAAGAATGCGCAGAACGAGAAGTACACTCAAGAGCAGGAGGCCGCTGATCTAGCTGAACGTGCTGCTCGCAGAGAACAGGCGATCACAGGCAAGGAACAAAAAGTTCCATCTCCCGCTGATACGCTAAGAGCTGCCAAAGGTTTGGCAGAGCGCATCGGTATGAGTTGGCGTGCGGCTATCCCGCAAGTCGTGAAGATGGCCAACACCGAAACGACTGATGAGTTGCGAGGAATTTACAGCGTAGCAGAACACGCGGCTGCTATAAACGAAAAGACTGCCACACCTGACACTCCCATACACGAGGTTACTCATGGAGTATTTCAGGTTATGAAGCGTAGTGAAAACCTGAAAGATCAAGAGATCATAAGTTTTCTGGAGAACGATTTAATCAAGAGTGGCCCTGAGTTTGACAAGCTAGAAACAGCGCAGGAGAAACGTATCCTTGCCGAGGAGCTTATCGTAGAAGGCGCTGGCCGTGTGCTGACCAAACGCCTAAACGAAGCACCGAAGGGTGTTGTCAACAAGTTCAAGCGCTACATTGACGACTTGATACTTGCGCGTGAGGCACGCAAAGGATTTCCGAAGAAAGACTTACAGCGCATATCCGAGTGGCTCGCTATGAGAGTAGAGCGCCAGCCAGCGTTACAACCGCAGCAGCTAGAGCTGTTCCTGAAAGACTTGCCCGTACCGAACATCGTGACCAAGTCGGACGGTAGCAATGCTGCGGAAGAAGGTGGCGGCTTGTTCGACGACAGGATGCGCACGCAGAAGAAAAAGGAGCGCTACTACACCGACGAGGAAATCGCCAAGGAGTTTGGTAGAATACGTGAGGCTATTGAGAAGGAGCATGGCCTCAAAGCTAGCAAGCCGCTTGTGGATGATGCCAAGCGCATCTTCAATAAGATTCAGCAAGACCATCGCAGACTACAGAAGATAGACGAGGGCAAGACTGCCGATGCTTTTGAAGTAGCCTCAATGTATGACCCTGCGCTCAAGGGCAAGTACAGTAAGCGAGTGCGCAGCAAGATGTCGGTCGATCAGATTCATAAGGCACTAGCTCGCTTTGCTAGCAGACCTTTCCCAGAAGACATGAGCGGGGAGGACATAGCGAAGGTCGTGAATGGTATGCCTATGTATCATGGTACAAGGTTAGAAAACTTACCAAACATACGGCAAGAGGGTTTTAGAGGTGAGGAACTAAGTCCCAGCGGTCGCATGGGTCGTGGTATATACATGACACACGACAAAAATTTTGCAGCAACTTATGGCGAAGGAGCGCAGAGTGCTGCTATATTTAGCGATCATATTCTAACAGTTAGAACTAATTTTAAGAAACTATTCGATCTTGACAAAAACTATTCAGCTAATGATGCAATAAAATTTATTGATAGTTACTTAGATACTGTTAAGCGTTTAGGGTCAGAGAGTGGTGCAGGTGATGATATTTTAAAAGCGCCTAAAGATTTTAGAAAAACAGTTTACGATAAGCTGCTTGAGATGCCTACGAGGGACGTTTCGGAGGTGCAAGACTTTCTTATCAGGAAGAAGAGATCGTTTAGCGGAAAGCGTCTGCTTAATAACCTTTTAGCAATATCAAGTGCAGGGTATGGCAAGCCTACAGACGCTAACCATGTAAAAGTTTTAAATGCTATGGGCTACGACGGTATAAACCAGATAGGTGCTGGTGAAGTCGTAGCCTTCCGCGAACCGTTTGAGAAAGCTGACGATACCCTAAAAGAATTCTACACAGGCCAGCGCTTGCAGAGGAAAGAAGGCGGCATTAAAGGCGGCGACAGCTACGGCATAGAAGACTACTTTAAGAAGTTGAACGACTATCAGCTAACGTCTGGCACAGATCACTTCTCATCTAACCCATCCATACTGCATGGCTTCAAGCTGACTAGCGTTGTTGATAGCATACGTCTCGTTGGTAAAAGCATCGAGGAGAAGAAGTACGCGAATCAAGTCGCTGATGCGCTCGACGCTACTGCACGAGACAGCCGTGAGTTGCAGGGCCGGTTCATAGAATCACTGATGTTGCAGATTGCTGGTAAGAAGCTGTCTCCGAAAGATGCGGAGCTGCTGCAAACTTACATGGTTTACAAGAGGGCAGGTGATGAGATACCTGCTGATGTGCAACAAGCCTACGATGCGCCGAACAGTATGATACGGCATTACCACAAAGTTCTGAGCGATGCTTATCGAGATAGTGGTAAGGTTATGGTATCAGAGGGCATCAAAGTTTACTCACGCAACACAGGCGAGTATCGCGAACGTCTGCTTGACAAAGACTACGTGCCAGAAACAATCAACGCTACAAAGCTGCGTGAATTGCAGGGTGACGCTGGTGCAGCCGAGCAGCGCAACGCTCGTGACGAACTCATCAAATATTGGAAGAGCGCTCGTAAGGACGCTGACATGATTACTGATGAAGACTTGGAGATCGCAGCCAATCGCTACATTACAAAAAGCACAGACTTCGACAACGATCTCGGTTCTTCTAAGTTCGGCGCTGTACGTAAGGTGCAGGGTCTAGGCTTACCTCGCACGCGAGACAAGGCAACCGGCAAGCTGGTATGGATTGAGCCGAGCGCAGTCAACAACTACACAAGATATTTTAAGCGCTTTGCAGATGACGTTGCATTCTACCGTAACGTTGAAAAGAACTCCACGGTCAGCGCATTGCTAGGTGTTGCACACGAAGGAGTGCATGGCGCTCGGATAGAGAACAGTCCGTTCGTTACGCCTACCAAGAAGGAGATCGTAGAAGGGCGCGAGGTCATCTTAAACGCTGGCATGACCAGCCATCCAGCCGTTCGTGATTTTATGAAAGGCTACCTCGGTTACTACGATGGTTCAGAACTTATTGGCAGGACTGCAAACCGCGTTGTGACGAGTCATTGGTTGGGTTTAATGTCCGGCATACGTGATCTGTTCACATCTTATACACTAGCGTTGCCTTACCTTTCATGGAACAACGCTAGTGCGTTGGCGAAGTCGTTCACTACATGGAAAGAGAACTGGTCAAACAGTCATTTGTACGGTGTGAACAAGGCGCAATCCAACAGAATTGAGTTTGGCTTAGAAAGCCACAGCGCGTTGCTAGACTACGCCGATAAGTGGAGTGATGTTATGGCCAGACTTTCTGGACGTAATGCGCTGGAGCGCTCAACCCGTGCGCTACAGTTTGGCTTGGGTCGTGCCGTCACGTTGCAGAACCTAACGCTCCCCGATACTAACCGGACTGCGATGCGTACGCTTCAGACGCTCAGCAAAATGTCGGGCGTGGACTACAAGCGACTGCGCCGTCATGCAGACAATGAGACTCCCGCTAACAAAGATTTCAAATTAAGTAAGAAAGAGTTAGATGATGAGTTGAACAAGATGGCCGCTGCTTGGGTAGAGGTAAACCAAGGCACGTACGATGTTCGTGGCGTACCGTCATGGACGCTGTTCGGTGCGCCTTCGCTGTTCACCTCGCTCTCACGCTGGACGGTAGAGAAGACCACGCGCATGGAACGTGACATTCTCAATCCTCTGCTGAACGAGGGCGATCCTAGACCGCTGCTGAAAGCTACGCTCGGCGCTCTGTTCACCGGCTACGTTTTGCAGGAGGTGAGCGAAGAGGTTTACAACAAGCTGCAAGGCTCACCTACGTTTGAAGAGTCGCTGAAAGCGGAGAACCGTGAGGAGGCTACGTATGCTGTCGTGAATATGCTGAATCAGTCCGGTTACTTCGGCCTCGTAAGTGCGCTGCTGAACGATTGGGCTAGAGCAGAACAAGGCTACAACCCCGACATACCGGGCGGCTTCGTGTTCCCAGCGTATGACTTCTTCACTAACACACTGACTGATCCCTTACTTGATGCAGCTCGCGCTATTGAAGAGGGCGCTCCTGCATTAGCAACTCTCAACGATGCGATTTTTGGTCAACATGGTGTAGTCACAAAGTCCACGCAGACTTATCGCATTATGATGCAGCAGACGTTCCTGCGCGATGAGATGTCCGACATGAATATGCGCCGTGACTACCGTGTGTTCCGTCGCCTTGAAGGTTTCAAAGATGCGCCAGTATCTCCTGAGATGGGCAACAAGTTTATGCGCCCAGCTACGCGAGAGTTCAAAGAGGCTGAGACACTTGAGGAGATGTACCAGAACTTGCCGAAGGCGCTCGACGAACAGATCGAGAGAGCGAACGGTCGCAGCGACAAACTGAAGTCCTACGTGCAGGGTATGTATACAACCTCTGATAAGACAATGCCCTCGGTGAAAACGGATGAAGGTGTTGAAGAGTTCCTACGCTACCGTCAGTACATGATGGACTTGGGCAGAGGCAAGGATTGGCAGCGTACATTCAATGAGTGGGCGAGACGTAAGCAGATGGCTCCTGCAAGGAAGGCGCTCGTCAAAAGCTACGTGCAGCATAGGGTAGCGACGGGCGGGTGAAATCTATAGGAGCAAGGGGGGAACTTCTAGTAGCGCAGGAGTTGATGAAGCGCGGATGGAGCGTTGCGTTCCCTTTCGGAGACAACTCCTACTACGATCTAATAGCTGAAAAAACTAACCACATCTGCCGCATTCAAGTGAAGTGTACTGAGCGCCTTTCACTTAACGTAGGTGGTCACGGCCCTCACTACTCTTTCAGTCTATCACACGGTTCAGGCACAAGCAAAATGAGCTACGATGAAACTATGATAGACTTCTTCATCTGCTGCTCGATTGAAGGTAATCGCTACTGGGTACTGCCTGTCAAAGATGTGACGACGAAGACGTTGAAGATTTTCTTGGATGGTCAGAAGTACCACGAATATGAGGGTGCGTGGGACTTGCTGCATTAAAAGCACGGCGAGCGTCTAACCCGCCGTGCTGTTCAAACCCGCTCTAGCCACTCGACTAGCATCGCCGCATCTATCAACTCCGTCTCGCAGTCAGCATCAGCACCGTCTGGTGTTGAACCTAGCAGCAAGCCACGACCTGCTATCGGAGAAGGGTAGCCCTCGAACATGAAGAACTCGCGAGGCTTACCATCAATGAGGCTCATGTCGTCAACATACAGCGTGTCGCCGTTACTGAGCGCACGTACTGTTGTGAAGATGTCACACTCAAGATGCTTCTGAATGTCCTTGAAGTCGGCTACGCTAACTACAGATACTAGCTGCGCTTCAGGGTCTATCAAATATCCTGTGCTACTTTTTGCCTCCGAAGTATTCATCTGCGTAGCCTTCCTCTACTAGGACTTCATTGAAGTTTACATCGTACTCGCCGTACAGCGTACCCAACACTCTGCCGTACTTGCCCTTCTTGTCGAGAGACGTACGTATCACGCAGCGGTTGTCGTTGTCGGCCAGCAGTTCTTCTAGGCGAGCCATTGCAGCCAGCCCAGCCTTCTTCTCGATCTTGTCGCGTGTGCGAATCTCCGGTGTGTTGATGCCGTACAGCCGTATGCGTTGCTTGCTGTAGGTGTTGAAGCCGAGGTCAACGAGAGCGTCAACGGTATCGCCGTCAACTACCCTCGTCACCTCTGCGTTGTAGTGGTATAGCTTGTCGCTCATGTCAGGTAGACGTTCTTCTTCGGGTCATCTATGAACGGCGCTGGCTCATACGAGTCGAGTTCTACTCCAGCATCCATCGGAACGTAAACGTGTGGGCCGAAGCCGTAGTTGTCTTTCGTACCTTCGCTGAGAACTTTGTCCATACCGATCTGCACGTAGTTCTTCTTCGCTAGGTCAGCGAACACAAAGCTCTCGACGTTGTTGCGCTCAGCGTAGTCAACCAGCTTCTGCGGTAGGCTGAATGACTTGATCTTCCAAAGCACCGCCTTACTGAAAGGCAGCTCTCGTACGATACGGTTGCCCAAGTGCTTGCCAATGATAATGGACTTCTCCTTATACTTTGTGTATAGCGTTTTCATTTCCAAAGCTGCCACCACTTCCGCTCTTTCATAGGCCGTACATCCTCTACGTTTTTGGCAGCGCGTGTTCTCGCATTCGACAAGTCAGCTACTGTAAACATATAAGGTGCAGGTTCGCCATCTGCTTTTGCAAACAGCCCGTCTAGATACACGAGGTAATACTCATCGTTAGCACCTCTGTACTTGTTTGTGTTCTTCACAATAGCAATCTCACCGAGCGCTATCGTCTCGCGAGCTTTCATCAGCTCATGCTTGGCTTCGTCAGTCATCATATCTTTGTTCCCATGCTGCTTCTTCTGCACTTTCTTCTGTCTCCTCGACGGCAAGGTCTTCAGCCTTAGTGTACTCTTCGTTTGTGAGTTCAACCTCGTCGAAGTTACCATCGAAAAATGTTAGGTTAGACTCGGATAGCTTAACGCTTACTCGGTAAGGGCCATCGTCTTCATCTAGCCATACTTCGGCTTCATACGTAACCGTGCTATCTTCGCTTATGAAAACTTCACGGCCATGCAGGAAGTCTAGCGGCTTGTCTATTGATACGTTTAACGTTACATCAAACGTACCTCTGTATCGTCTTCTAGTCATAGGTAGTCTGTAGGGTCTGCTGGTTTTTCTACGAGGGCGATGTAGTGGTCGCTCTCAAATCGTACTTGCTCTGTCGTGACGAGGAACTCTAGACAAATGCGTAGCTCGTCTGCGTTAAGGTCGTCGATGAAGACGAGTAGCAACTTCTTAAAGCGCACGCCGTCCTTACCTTCGTTGATGATGTACTGGCACACACGGCGCTGGATGTCTGCTAGGATGTTCCTGCCCACGGTGTTGTATGCCTCGTGCATATTGACCTCGGTGTGCGCTAGAAAGCGCATTGCTCGCTCCACAGTTTCCTTCTGGATGACCATGCTTTCTGTCTGATCTGCGAAGTGCATTATCATAGACATCTTCAGCAGGTGTACGTTCTTTCTGCCGTAGTATGTTTCGAGTCGGTGATCTTTGTTCACGGCTTTCTGCGTTAGCTCGCCGCTCTCGTAAACGTCCTTGTGATACTGCGATGCCTCGTCGCTCATCGTCAGCGGCCCACCTACCTTCGCAAGTTTCTTGAGATGCTCTAGCAGCGATGCCTTACATTTCTTTTGCTGATCGTCTACGCCAGGGAACTGGCGTAGGAACCGAGGCTCGCCACCGTAGATCATAATGACACGGGATGTGAAACCCTGCGATATGATCTGATCGCTGAACGCCTGTTTGATGAACGAGGGTGTAGTGCCGCCGAGAATGTTAACGCAGATGTTCTTAATGATGTCTGTGCCTTGGTGCTTCGTCTTGTACGTGAAGTCACGGCTGTCGTAGAACTGGTTCAACATATTCACGATGTTGTCCGTGTTCTTACGTAGCAGTACGCCCAGCTCTTCCACCATGAAGCCAACCGAGAAGTGCGAAGCGCGTATCTGCTCGCCCTTGTCCTCGTAGTAGAAGTCCCTAGCGCACTCCTTCACGATGAAACGTACGAGCGCCTCCTGCGTGATTGTGTCTGCGCTCAGCGGGAAGTACGGCTTCACCGTTACCTTGTTTGTTTTCTTATTGGGCTTGCGCTCAATGAGCATCGGGTTCTTAACGAACTCGCTCACCTGTGATATAACCCGCGACTTACCGGCAGCCGGTGGGCCTACGAAAAGTACGAAGAGGTTAGGGTAGAGGGTGAACGTATCAGGGAACAGCCATACTCTGCGTTGGAGTGCTGTTGCTATCATACTGTAAAATCCCCAGTCTACGAACATATCTGGAGATTCTAGGTCTTTGAGGAAGTGTCGCCATTTTTCTATGTTAGTCATTATACATCAATCATATCTCCCCAGTTCTCGCCTATCATAGCTTCCGACTTCATCTTGAACGTTTCACCGAAGGGAGAGGTCATCTCACGGTTAAGCGCTACGCAAGCGAGCTTTGCTACTTCATCTGCTGCATCTGGAGAACATTGCAGCAAGACGCTATCGTGGTTATTCTGTATAACGTCAGCACCCAACTCTCGTATGCGTGCGCTGTTGTACAAATCTGTAAAGGCCATGTTCGTGATGCAGCCTACGGTTGACTGCGGTACGAAAGCGTAGGCTTCCTTGAACATGGATGGGTCTATCGTCTGCGTGAACATTCGCGGATAGCCGAAGAGGTTACGCAGGATGCGTGTGCGTTTCAGCTCTGCGATTGTCTCCCTGTGCCAGAGGCGTATCTCAGGGAACAGCGTGTGATAGGTTTCTAGAAAGAACACGGCGCGTTTGTTCGTGAGGTTGACTGCGCCGCCTGACTTCTGGAGTACGTTGACTCGGAAGGTCGGAGCCTTCATGCCGTAGTTGCTGGCGTGGCATACCATCTTGGCCATGAAGTAGTAGCGTTTGTCTGCGCTCCAGTTGTCGCTGGATGAGATGAGCTTCTTCAGTTCTTCCCAGCGTGGTAGCTTCACGAGATCGGCAGCAGGAGCCTCGCAGTAGTCTTTGATACTCTGGCCTAGCTCAGCAGCCCACACATCCTCAAAGAGACGCAGCGCCACGTATACGTGAGACTTCACGCCGTTAGCAAACAGACTGCGGAAGTTACCTTCGCGGCACAAGTAGCTGACAACGAGCGCCTCTGCACCGGCTTGGTCAGCTTGCACTAGAACCTTGCCGGGGTCAGCCACGAACAGCTTGCGTAGCTTCTTGGGAAAGTTCTGCACGTTTGTTCCCCATTTACCCAGCAGCCTACGAGATGCGAGACGGTACGACGTAGTGCCAGCTAGATTGTATGCGGTGGTGATACGCTTGTGATCGAGAGGCTTCACTCCGTCCCACGGCGGGAACTTTAGCTGACCGCTCTCCTTTGCGAGAGAGCGGTAGCGTAGAATGAGAGCCATCACAGGATTGTCTGGCTTGGATAAGCGTAGTTGTAAGAGCGCCTTTTCACTCGTTATGTCCTTGGATGGTCGCTTGTAACCGAGTCTATTGTAGAGGTAGTCAGCGACTTGCTTGGGACTGTTTGGGTTAAGGTCTTTACCTACAAGCAATCGGAGAAACCGTAGCAGTACGTTCTGATGCCTGTCGTTGTTGGCGATGATACCGTCTAGCTTGTCGCTGTCGTAGCGAATGCCCTGCAACATCGCAGTCAGATACGGCACGATGCTGTCGTTCACCTGCTGTATGCTGTCGGTTGCTTTGAAGTTCGCTGCCGTAGCATCTATCTGCGGCTGGAGCAGAGCCATACTGATAACGTCCTTGGCGTTGTACTCGTAGAGCTGAGTCTGCTGCTCGTGGCCGTGCGCTTCAAACACACCCTCGTTTTTATGGTAGGGCTGATCGGTGTAAAGTGAGAGGCAATGTCCCAGCGACTTCTCCACTTCTGGGAACAGCCGGTGGTGCGCTAGCATCGTATCGTAGACGCGACGAGGCGCAGGGATGCCGTACTTGTAGCCCATCACGAACAGATCAAAGAGGGAGTTGTGTATGACGGTGGTGTTGTCTCGCATAGCAACAGCGAGTGCGCGTAGGATGCGCGGCGTGTCGCTGTAGTAATAGCCTTCACGGGGAGAGACTACCATAGGCACACACCATGCACGCTTCTCGTCGAAGGAGAAGCCGAAGCAGGTCATCTCTAGCGAACGGTTCGTCTCTATGTCGAAGTACATATTCTTACCCTTCGTCTCGGTGAGAATACGCACGACTTCATCTGCACGAGGCCAGAGTACGTGCGCTGCCTTCGTTACCTCCGGTGGCGTGGTCAAGTAGGCTACCGCTTTCTTTACGTCACGGGTGAGCCAGAACTTACGATTGGGCCTACGTGTTTTACCGTGACGGCCCTTGTCATCACCGCCTCCCTTGTCGTCTGAGTCGTTGGGGTTGAAGTAGGCTTGGCGATCTACCGCCTCCTGCGGCTCATAGCTTGGCACGTACGTGATGCCGTCCTTGATGATGGGACAACCGCGCTGCTCATCTATGCTAACGCCAGTCGCTACCATATCCAGAGCCTTCTGACCTAACAGCAGGACAACCTTAGTGTCCGGCTTGTAGCTGACCTCGCCGTTCTTCAGCGCGTCAGCTAGAAATACATCTACACTCTGCCGAGCTAGCGGCGAGAGCGCGTTGAAGAACATCTGACCACCGTAGCCACTAAGCAGTTGCGCACGGTCGAAGCGAGATGGCTTCCCTAAAACAACGGTCAACCCTTTGTATGGTAGGGTTGACATCTTGTATCTGACAGTTTCTACAGACATTTTTAAATAGTGAAACGCAGGGCGATCAACTAGGGGGGAGGCTAAACCTCGGAACCCTGACGCATCTTAATAGCAGCTCTGTACCCTACGTTTCGGAAATTAAATGTTATAGCCTTGGCGATCAATGCAGCCTATCCACAAGCTGTCTGCATCTTAATAGCAGTATGTACCAAGACTATAACGTGACCTACCCTTAACCTATCGTATGATCGGCGTTCTTACGCAGAACACGTTTCAAGCGATAATTGTTGTTCATCACAGCGTTACCGTTGTCGTCAAGAACCGGGCTACCGTCGTCGCTAGTCTGAGCGCTCTGCTCAGTCTCGATGGTTACGTCAGCGGCCAAGCCGGTGTACTGATCTACGTCAGGGTTGTCCGTGTCTACGGAAGCGGAGAGATCGAATGCGCGGTGAAACGATTTGATCTTCTTCAACGTGATCTCCATAGCACGCTCGCTGAATGACCAGTAGTCACGGAACTGTAGCCCAGCGATACGGACGGTGTTACCTTCGAGGTCTTCGGTAGCTTCTGGAGCTACGACCTCCCATTGTATCACGATCATAGGCGCACCGGCCTTGCTCGTGGTGAACTCAGCCTCGATGATACGAGCTGTGTATGTGTCCTTCTTCAGATAAGGTCTTACGTTATCTGCGATGTCATCTAAGTTGATGATTGCCATTATGTTTTACTATTTACTGTTTTTAGAGGGAGCGTCTTCGTTTATATGTTCCCCGTCAACCGCGCTCCTGTTGTTTTCTGGAGAAAATGTTTGAGCTATACCATAGGTTAGCTTGTCTACCGTGATCGTCTGAAGCAAAGCCATAGCATCGCTATACTCTATCTTCAACTCGCTTGCGATTTCCTTGACTTGCTCATGGGCAGCTTTCGCTACCGTGATGGTCATTTCCTTATAGTGTTTTTCTTCGTTAGTCATCGTTCAACGTATTCAATAAGTTTATCTATCGTGTCTATGTTAGCGGAAGCTAAGACGTTCTTGAGCTGGCGTAGCTTGCGCAGTTGGCCAGCGTCATACTCTTTTGTAGGCACACCGTACAAGTCCTCAATGTCCTCTAAGATTGTGTTGAGGTCTAGCGGCGATGGCCACTCAGGTGCTGCGGGGAACTCGTCCATCGCATTCTGAACCTGCTGCCTAGCGTTACCGAGATCGGTAACTGCATCGTCTAGCCGCTGAAACAAGTCGGATACGTTACGCTGTGTTATCATGCGCTGTAGTATTTCTTGGCTGCGTCGATGACGGCGGCAATATCGTTGTCGATATACGGCTCGTTGAACATACCCATCGGAGTCTTAGCGGAGGTGATACCGTCGCTGTTCGTCTGGAAGACGTAGCGTACCTTACCATCCTTGTCGCGTTTGACCTCGGTGAACAGTACCATAAGGAACTCCTTCTCAATGCAGCCCTCATGTTGCTTACCCTGCACCTTGATGCGGCGTACGTTATACGTGTCACCGCTAGGCTGCGCGATCTGCACAATCTCGTCGATGCCGGTGAACACTACGACAGCACGGTCGTTCTTAACCTTGTCGAGCGTAGCCCGAATCATACGGTTGTAGTATGACCATACATCGTAGCCCTTGAAGCTAGCCTGAGCCAGCGCTATGAGCGTCTCGGTGTACTTGGTGAATGACTCAATGACAATCACCTCGCACTTCTCATCGCCCAGCGCAGCGTCTAGCGCCTTGTCGAACTCCTTGATGTTGGAGCATGGCGTAACCTTGAACTTGCTTGCGTTAGGAAACGGTAAGCCCTTGCGCTCAAGGTCTATGATATGCGTGGCCTCGGGAGATAGATTGCGCAGGGATGTTGACTTACCCGTGCCGCTGCTACCCACAACTCCTATGATAGCCTTACTCATCGTAGCGCCTCCTTCAGCAGGTCTGGCACTAAGCCGTTGAGTCGTTTGCCCTCGCGCTTAGCGAGCTTCTTCAAGCGTGCGTGTAGCCGCTCCGGTATCATTACTGCACGGTAGGACTTAACCCTAGCGTCAGTCTTTTTTCTTCCTATTGTTGTCATTTTTCTTTGGTTTGTTGACCTTTTTGAGGTCAGAGATTTCCTTCTCCAGTTTTGCTATCTGCTTACGGTAGTCATCTCCATCTAGCAGCAGCGTGGTTATCTTCATGCGCAGCGCTACAGAGTAGTGCCATGCGTCTATCAACTCCTCGTCGATGGCGTTGAGTATCTGCAAGGGTGACATACGGTACAGCCCCTTGTCTCCGTTAGGGTTATGCTCAGCAATGCCCTTGTTAAATTTAGCTACAGCTTCTATCGAATAGCGGTGCTGTGCCAAGTCTCGTATTTCTTCGTCAGTCATTAGGCTTGAAAAAGTAGTGGGTCGTAGGTGTTCGTTGTTGTGAACAAAGATTCTATGATAGTCTCGCGGTCATCCTTACGTGGCGTAGTACAGACCGGAGAAAACTTACACGTACCGAACTTAGTCTCGCAGCAGGTGAAGTTAGGAAAGAACATATCGTCCGGTTCTTTCCCATCTTTTATGACAGCTCGTAGGTTGTCCATGTAAGCCGTGATCGTCTGGCGTAGGTGCTGCTCAAACTCTTCGAGTACGTGATCGCTGAACGTGATGAACGGCGAGCGTTGGAACTTGTTACGTCCGCTACGGTTGAGAAAGATACCGTTGATGACAACGTTACGCTTCTCGTCAGGGAACAGCCGCTTCCATATCATACTGTAGAACATCATCTGCGGAGAGTTTTGGTAGCTGTCTAGGTACTTCTCCACTTGGTTAAGTGAGGTTGTCTTGTGATCTATGAGCGCAGGTAATCCGTTGTACGTGCCGATCATGTCTACCGTACCGCAAAGCACAACGTCGAGTAGCTCACCATCGGTGATGTACGGCACGGCGAAGCGCTGCTCCAGTAGCGGCCCGTCTGGGCCAACGTCTGCCTTGAGGCCATCGAACTGCTCGTAGGCCATGAAGTATTGTTGAAGCGTAGCAACAAGATGCCCCATGTTACGGAAGTCATTGTCCGGTACGTGGATGTCATCCTGTTCAAAGTGTTCTATCGCGAGGGCTGTCGCAGCCTTCTCATTGCCAGTAGTGTAGAACTCTTGAAGCGCTTTATGAAACGCTGTGCCATACTCCATCTTATGCGACTTGGCTTCGTACGTGAGGCCACGAGCGCCCATGTACCACAAGCGCCGAGGACAGGCCGTTTGGCTGTAGAGCGAAGCGTCTATCTTAACTATGTAGCGACCGTCGCTAGTCTTCTTTAGTGTTAAAGGTTGTGTCATCGTAGGTTAGAAGGGAGGTTGTCAGATGCGTTGTCGAGGTCTATGCCATTCAACTTAGCTAGCTCCTGCATCTGATCTTCTAGTGTTTGCTTTTTCTTTTTACTCATCGCTGAGCTTTTCTTACGTTTAGGTTTTGCAACTGACACGTTGGGGTCAGGCTGCGTTACAGCTAGGTAAGGCTTGAAATGCTCACGTAGCTCGTCGTCACTCATCTCTTCCAACTCTGCGATGTCGCAGTTCAGTAGTTCTTCTATCGTCATTCTTTAATGTAGGTATACCAAAAAGCTATGATCACTACCGTCCAGAACAGACAGCCGAAAGTTGATGCGCTCATCGTATGATGCGGAAGCTATTGTCCTTGAATAACATCTCCGCATCGGGAGCCATCGTAGCTAGCGTGTCACGTAGCCAGCGCTCGTCGTCATCTGTTAGCGGCTCTTCTATGTTACCACTCTCAAACATCTTGCCTTCCGTGGCAGACTCTAACCAGCGCACTACGTTATGTCGCCAAAGTGAGCTGTCGGTTGTGTGAAACTCTAGCGCCTTGCCTTCGTGGTTTTTGCGACGAATCTTGCGCATACCACGCTTGAAGTACACTAGAACGCCGGGGTTCTCGTCGTCGTATATGGTACGCAATGCGATCTGAGAACGTAGCAGGATGTATTCATCTGGCTCATCAGAGTTCTCCATGTACCATAAAAGTCCATCGTTTATCTTAACGAATAGCGTACGTGCGGTGTAGCCTGTGCCAAGCGCCGGTACGAATACATCCTTAGCATCGTTCAGTAGCTTGTCTAGGATGGGCTTGACTGTCTCCGCGCTAGTCTCGGTGTACGATGAGCGCTTAACTCGTAGCGGAGAGTTCGTCTTACGCTCAGGTTTCTTGAGCTTACCTACTACAATATCTATAGTGTCGTTGTCCATTTTAGTAAAGTAGGGGAGGAGCGAGTTGCACAAGATGCACGAGTTGCACACTGCACAAGACGCTCGCTCCCCTCGCTAGGTTAGTTGGCAGCCATCAGCTCTTTCATCTGACGGAGCAGGTCTGTACCCTTATCGGTATCACCGGCAGCAAACGCAGCTTGCGCCTGTTTGAACAATGCGTTAGGAGTTAAATCCCTAGCATCCGGCTTCCATTTATCAGCGTCCTCCTGAGAGAATAGCACACCGTCTGGGTGCTTCTCTTGGTGGCGTGATTGTGCGGTCAGCAGGTCATCTCCGCTAAGCCCTTTCGGTAGCGAGTTCTTGACCTTCGCTCGTATACGACTAGCTACTTGCTGGTTGAGCAACGCTAGAACGTTAGCTTCTCCGATAGAATCTACAGCTTCTGCTGCGCTATCGAACTCCTTCACGGTGAACCGGAAGCCTTTCCAATCACCGTCCTTGTACTCTTGTACCTTATACTGTGCCATTATCTTATGTGGTTATTTCTACGTTAGTGCCTTACATCTGATGCACTCGCACCATATATAAAGCAAGATTCATGCCAAATCTTCTATCTTCTAAAACTTTTTTTCTATCTTCTAGGTTGCGTGGGTAATTCTTTTAAAACGTCGTATCGCAGGATTGCTTGTTCTAGCTCACGGTAGTTACCTTCTAGGGGCGCATTGCTAGCGTAGTCTAGGAAGGTGTTGTAGTCTTCAGTGTTTGTGTCTAGGTTATTGCCGATGTAGTGGGCAGCGTCGTAGGGTCGCTCACGTAGAGGTGTTAGGTGCAGGTTGAAAGTGGAGAGTCGGTAGTATAGGTCTTTACGAAAGCGACCGGAGGCGATCAAGTCTTGTAGCGGAGCGCAGGTTGCTGCGATAACTCGGCAGTTAGCTGTACGCTCTTCGTTGTCACCGACTCTACGGTACGTGCCGAACTGGATGAAGCGTAGCACCTTGGCCTGTAGGTCGTAGGGCATATCGCCTATCTCATCGAGGAACAGCGTACCGTTGGCAGCGTGTTCTACGAGGCCGGTCTTGTCTCGGAAAGCGCCGGTGAAGCTACCCTTGAGGTGGCCGAACAGCTCGCTCTCAAAGAGTGTATCGGTTACGGCTGTCGTGTTCACGGTAGAGAACTCACCGCTACGTGTACCGTGAAGTATACGAGCGATGAGTTCCTTACCTGTGCCTGTCTCACCTGTGATGAGTACGGGTTCGCTGCGCGGCGCTAGCTTGACGGCAGCTTCTACCGTGCGCTTTGTTGCAGCGTCAACCGTGCTGTAGTCTTGGACAGCTTGCGCGAACGCTAGGTATCTTTCTTTCTCAGTCACGGTATAGATGATCTGTGAAGCCACGGTAGCGGCTGTAGTCTGTGGGCGTGAAGGTTTCGAGAGCCTTACGCTCACGGTAGTGGCGACCTAGCATAGCGTCCCATCCTTCCTTGAGTAGCCGAAGCATCTCGGACTTGTCGCTGGTGAACAGTACGTCACGCTTGTCGTATGTTGTATTGCCGGGGCTAAGCATAGCTATCTCCGTGTCGTCTTCGATGTCGCCTAGCTTGAGTGCGCCAGTTGGCGTGCGGAAGTTAACCCTTAGTATACTCATCTCCAGTAAGTAGGTTTATGTTTATGAGTTCATCGTCAGCTACCGGACGGCCAGCGCTAGTGGTGCGTAGGTACTGCTCGCCTTTGCGTTGGCTGAAACCTACGGTGGGATGGCCTAGCTCAGACAGCAGTCCGTTAAGCCGTTCGCGTGTCGTAGTTGTTCCCCAACCTGCTAGCGTCAGCAGTACACCGTCGGGAGCGTCGTGCTGCTTGAGCGCTATGATGTTGTTGTGCAGGTAGAGAACTGTACGGTTCTCCTCTACGGCTACTCGTGTATTGTCCAAGTGCCAGTTCTCGTTCGCTATGAACGCCTCGCTTGCTAGTCTAGTTATTTTTCTCATTTCTTACGTTTCTTTGGTTTTGTACGGTTAGTTGCCCGTGTTTTGTTAGAGTTGGCTGGTCGCATTAGGTTATCAACACCTAGCTGACCTGTTTTATTTAATACTCCATTAAGAGATTTCATTATAGCGAGTCTTCTCTTCATATCTTCTGTAGTGGTACTATGCTAACGAAGTTAGCGATGTTGTCTATGCTATCGAGTATCGCAGCGTACTGCCGTGCGCTAACACCGTTCATCACATCGGAGTAATGTCCGTGTGTTACGATGTCCTCGTAGTTTTCGCCGTTATGGTCGAACGTATACCAGTTGTCGTTGTTATCGTAGATGGCGACCTCTGCAAATGTTTGGTCGTTGCCTAGCGTCTTCTTGGTGATAGCGGAGACGGTGATACTCAAGTGTACCTTCGGCTCGCTATACTCCGGCTTCGGCACTTGCGTATAGTCAAAGCGTATCTTAAAAATGTTCTCCCGTGCTGCGAAACTCATAGCTGGCCCTCCCGTAGTGCAAGGTCTACGTTCTCGTTGAACCATGACGGCTCCTGCGCTGTGGGTGTAGCCCATCGGGCGAAGCGACGCTTGGCTGTGCGATAGTAGCGGCGGTATCCTGCGATGGGATCGCCGGGAACGTAACACCTGCTCTGGTAGTCTCCGAAGCATTGCGGATGCTCGGTCAGTCCCTTGTCTGGGAACGACAGCATACGTTTCATAGCCTTGCACCATTTGATAGGCACTTCGCTGGCGTGCTGTATCATGTCGCTGCCGTAGCGCTTGGTGTACTCAGCGCAGAGCGCAAGGCCGTGCTGTACAAGCCAATCAAAGTTAGCTTCCGATTGCCTAGCCCATTGCGTACACGGATGGTTGTAGTGTACGCGCTTGTAAGGCGCTAGGTCTAGCGGGTCGAACGCAGAGCATAGCATCTGCGCAGTTTCTAGCGGCATCTTCACGATGTGCTTATCGCATAGCTGCTGAGCCGCTACCGTAGGGTCGTGATCTACTGTGAATATGTTCATATGTTGTTGTCTTTTTGTATACGCTAGGCGTAGTGGTTATGTTCCTAGTGGAACGTGAGAACATAGTATAACACAAGGTTGCTACCATGTCAAGTTTTATTTTCTACGGGCGAAACCTTTTCTTCTGAGGTAGGCGCTTCGGTAGTCCATGAGTGTGAAGTCTACGATACCGCGCTTTTCTATGAACGCTGCGTACTTTTGTGCGAAGTCTGCGGAGCAAGTGTTAGCGTCGGGGTCGCCGTCCAGAGCGTAGTCGCTCTCGTATTCGGGGAGGTGGCAGACGTACGGTTCACCGTCAAGTGTACCGTAGCTGCCATGCCCCGCTGTCACGCCGAGATACCATTCTAGCGGACGGCCTCCGTTAATGCGTTTGCGGTTCATACGCTCATGTAGTTTGCAGGTTTAAGTGGCTCGTCCAGTACGCTAGGCTCTAAGTCACTAACGTACTGCGCAATGTACATACTCCAATGCTTTGGTTCTCGCTCATCGTGTATGTACTGTAGTTTACGTAGCACACGTAGCTGCGTGTTGCTCAACGCTATGCGATGCGTTATCTGTATTGCCATCGTTACTTCGCAACGTAATACGCTACCGCCCTCGAATTCTTCGCTGTAAAGGTCATCGTCTATGAGACAACCTACCGCGCAAGACTTCGTGCCAAATCTGTAGCGGCAGTTACCGTGTTCGTTTGCGCAACGCTCGCCCTGTGCTACAAGATGGTTGCGAACGTAGTCTATGAGATCGCGTGTCGTTTTCATTGCAGTAGCCCTTCGTCAAGACCGTAGTCAACTTCGCTGTCCGTGTCAGCATCTACGTTGCCGAGGTCATCGTCTACGTTCGGTGCGAACAGCGATGCCCATTGTTCCTTAGCGGAGACGGCCTTGTTGATGCACTTGACTTTGTTTTCTACGACAGCAGCGACTCGCTCCTCGATGGTGTTCCTGTACCAGAGGACTTCTTGGAGTGTGTTGCTGCGTGAGGTTATGCGATGGCTGCGGCCTAGACATTGGATGAGGTCTATCGCAGACCACGTGGGCGGCAGTATGATGTGGCGAGGTCGAGCCTCGTCCTGCTCGTGGTGTAGACTGATACCTACACCACCAGCTTGCATAGTCAGTAACATAACGTCTCGCTTGCCAGCTTGGAACTCGTCTACGTGACGTTGGCGCTGCTCTGCTGTCTGGCCGCCGGTAACAAAACCGATACGATCTGGGTCGTAGCCGTAGCGTTTAGTGAGAGCTTGCCATGCACCGCGCAGCATATTCTTGAAGTTGCTGGCTATGATAACCTGCGAGCCTTCCGTTATGGCGTTGTGTGCGCGACCGGCTACGATGGGCGAGCGTATCTCCTCGGCCTTTTGGCGAAACTTCTGCATCGCCACTAGCCGAGCGGCTAGGATACCGTGACCCGTCTGGCCTCGCAGCTTGAACAACTCCTCTAGGTACTCGTTGTATGCGTTCTCGTACGCTTGGCGTTCCTCGGAGCGCTGGAAGTTAATGAGTACGCATTCCGTACGCGCCTTGTGTTTGAAGCGTATGCCTTTGACGTTTACCGTATACGGTTGCATAACGCCTTTGACTTTTTCCATTGCGCGGGGGCTGTACGCTGAGGTGTTACCGTAGGTTGCGAGGGAGCGCATAACCGAGGGCGCTGTCCCTTGCGATAGCGGCAGGACGTTGTACTCGGAGCGCATACCTACACCAACCATCACCGTACGTGCCTCGCATACTCGCTGGTAGGGCGTGGCGCTGATGAACAGACGCTTGACGCTATCCGGTAGACCGCGTGCGATAGCCGTGCGCGTAGACTCTTCGTTTTTGAGCGCTTGACACTCATCGAAGACTACGAGACGAGGCAACATACACTCACGCCAGTCGTACACTATCTGCTCCTGCCCGTACGTTACCTCGGTGCGCGTCTGGTAGAACATAGCGCCGCCCGTCTTAGGAGAAGTGAGCGCGGAGTAGCTGAGTGTCATAACATATTGGGCGATGCCGTAGCTTTTCAGCACTCGCTGAGTCTGAATCATCGTAGCAGCGGGGCCAATCCATAAGACAGGGAAGGGCGTGTCCGGTGCTTCGCTCTTGAGTAGCGTAGGGATCACCTGCTTGAGGGCTTGCGCCGTAATGTAGGTCTTGCCTACGCCAGTTCCAGCTTGTAACAGAGCGCCTCGCTCTTTCAGTAGCTTATCTGCTAGCTCAAGGGCTGCTGTCTTCTGAAAGGGGATATCTTTTGTGGTTGTTGTCATGCTAAGCCTATCAGTTTGCGTATGTCATCGACGTTCATAGTGTCAAACATCTGCTGGGTTAGTTGTTCGTCTATGCCAAGGGCTTTCATGCGATCTCGCAGCTCGTCTATCGCAGCTTGGGCCGCAGCTTCTCGCTTGGCTATTGCAGCTTCTCGCTGAGCGCGGCGCTCTCGTGCTAGGTTGCCAACAATCTTGTACTCTTCGCGCCGCCATAGCCGATAGAGCTGCTTGCCTCTATCGTTGATGCCGACGGCAGGGACTTGGCCTATGCGAACGCCGCTCCAACCTACAACGTCAGGGTCGTTCTCGCATACCATGTTGTCGCTACCGTAGTCGCTGTTGTCTATCGCAGCTTTCGTCTCCTCATCTACGATAACCCACGGCTTTGAGCCTATCACGAGATCCGCGAATAGCTTCTCGTCTAGCGTGATCATGCTGTGGCCTCCGCTACGTGTTCTAGTATACGCTTGCTACGTGCGACCGCTTCGTTGAAGCTACACTTCCACAACTTCGCTAGCGCTTGACACTCTGTATAAGATGGCGAGGTCATGATGCGAACGAACGTGTCACGTACGCGACTGTCCTGCCACGATAGCTCATCCCATTGCTCGACTATGAGTTGAAGGCGCTTGTACGTTAGCTTGTCATCACGCGCTATGAGAGTAGTGAGCTTGCCACGGTTGACAACGCCTATCCTAGTAGGCGAAGGCTCGCCGCGTAGCGCTTCCAGTAGCCGATGCAGCTCTATGTTTTCTTGTAGCGTTTGCGGTGGTACTATCATAGCGCACCTCCTAACAGCACAAAGAGCGCTGCTACCGTAGCGAACAACAGTAGCATACTCCCACACACTAATGCCGCCTCACGGCGACGCTCTGCTAGCACCTTGTCTAGCCCATCGTATCTTCTATGTTTGTTGTCTTTCATCTTCTAGCGTAGCTGCTGACGACTCTCGTAGTCTCCAACAACCGCTAACACACTACCACAATCACCCTGCGATGTCAAGCTTTTTTCTTCTAGCGGATGGGGTGTTATCTTCTAGCGTAACGAGCGAAGCGAGTCTAGCGAGCGCTGTAGAAGCAGCGTTGTCAGTTGAGATGAACAGTGCATTTTGACAACGTGAGTACCTACGTGGGGGAATGGGTGTATG
>JGI25132J35274_1000026_pt1 | contig 40997 bp, 37 predicted proteins | sample ETNvirenome_6_30_FD_35274 | JGI IMG/M metagenome (IMG submission 35274)
AAGAAGGCACCCCCGCCGGAGGCGTCAGTTAACTTCGTAGCGGATACGCTAAACCGGTCTCCAACAAGACGCACCTCGGGAGATCTGCGAGAGACTTCATACGGGCGTGTCGTCAACTTGTCTTCCTCAACACATACTTCTATAGGGAAGTTGTCTGCGTGCATGACGACAACCTTGTCCTTGTGCTGGAAGTACTCCAGTTCAGGGATCTGGCTTTCTGTGAAGTTGTGCATTCCAAAGGTCGTTGTGAAGTTGTTTGTCAGTGAAGACCCGGAGCCCGGAGGCAGGTAGTTCTTGTCTACGTTGCCGCCTGTGTAAAGAGTGCCCGTTGCCTTGAACGGAAGATTCGATTTGGCTAACTGTTTCCAGGGCCCGTTTCCAGCCGCAGTGGTAACGCCCGTTGCATTCGTTAGCACATTGTTGATGACGGCACGAATGGTGTGAAACTTTGCGCCGTTGCTGTCCTGCATGACCTCGAAGGCAAGGGCATAGATGTCGCTCTTGTACTGAAACGGAATCAACTTGCAGGCTAAGGACGTGTAGGTATCTGTCGTTACTGAGTTATCCGGGTCGAATGCGGTGTCACCCACAAACGTAGTGCCGCAACGCTTTTCAACGGTCCCGCTAGAGGAAACGATAGCCCCCTCCAGTTTCCTGCAGGAAGTCTCGTAAACCTCCGGTTTCGCCATGCCGTCTAGACGAGGCGATATCTCACCGTTCCTGAAACTAAGTTGCGGTCGCCACGTCATTACAGACTCCTATACCTGGACTCTACCAGTTCGCTAGGCGAGAAGTACCGAGCAGAGTTTTCTTGGCCGTCGATACCACGTGCCTTGAGCAGTGCTTCCTTCACTTTCTGCTCCAGCAGTGCGATCTCATTCGCCGACTTACCGAAGTTGGGTGCTACAAATGCACCGAAGGCCAAGCCCAGTGCGTGCTTCATGGCAGGTGCCAGGAGGTCTACATTGTCTCCAACGTCAAACACATACTCCAACTTGGCTGTGCTCTGGTTTGTGCAGAGGCAACGACTCTTAGTCCCGCTGGTGTTAGCCACAGCCTCGATCTCCCACATGACAGACTCGGAGTTATCCGGTTGATTCCTGTGACCATTTACCGTGAGGGCACGAATGTAGTCACTCGGCAGTGAGAAAATGTTGGCCCACCGGGAGGTGTCCTTAAAGTCCGAGTTAGGCATAGCAGTCAATGCCGCCGTCGTCTTGCACCCGTTCCAAGCATGGTCGCTAATGAACTGTTTGCGGAAGTTAGGCCAAACAGAGCGCAAAAGCACCGCCTGGGGCGTGGTGTCGTTTGTAGCGGAGTTTACCGTAGCAACGCCCAGTTGGGTCAGCCCGGTATTCCAAATCTCTTCAATCGCCACGATTTCACTCCTTGTCAAAAGGTTCTCTTCAATGTCCCCAACGCCGTCAATCACAACCTGAAGGTCGTACAGGATACGGATTGTAGCATCCGTTGTTGCAGTGGCACTGCCTGATCCGCTAGATTCCCCTGCCGCACCCGATCCGTCAGCCTGCCCACTCGCTCCTGCTGTTGCAGTCACCCCCGCAGTCAGGGCAAGAGATTGAGTTGTCGTTGCCGTAGCGGCACCGGAAACCGAAATGCTGGCTACAAGGTAATGCTGTGTCTCTCGCACAAGGCTTGCATCTGCCAAGGCGTTAAAGGTCAGGGTGTTTTGATGCGTCAGAATCCAGTCGTGAGAAGAGACAATATCGTTAAGGCCCGTTGGGGCAAGACCCCTGGCTATAACCTCGTTTGCCACAAGGCTTCTGATCTGAGGCCCTGTAGTCACGGTCACTGCGGCAGATATCGTGAAGATAACGTCTGGGTCTGGGTCTGGGTTGATCTCCCAGGTTTGGTCTGCGGTTATAGAACCAGAAGCAGAGCCTCCCGCAGAAAGCCCAACAGCAACCAACTCATGAGTCTGCTGTGCTGTAATCGAAGTGCTGATTGTCGCACCAGCGGCTGTTGTCGTTGCAGAAAGATTGTGAGTCTGCTGAGCAGTGATCGTCGCTGACGGCAAAGCGGCGCAAAACCGAAAAGCACTTTGGACAAGTTCATGTGTTTGTACAGCGGTTATCGATCCGCTAATCGTAGCGGCGGCATCAGTTGTTGACGAAGTAAGGGCGTGCGTTTGCACTGCCGTAACAGTGCCTGCCGCACTAACCGCCAGGGAAGTAGCAGAGGCCGTCAACTGGTGCGTCTGCTGAGCGGTAATGCCTGCTGATACCAGAGCGCTTCCTGTATTAGCGGTGGACTCTGGCGTATGCGTCTGGACTAGGCTTATTGATAATGTTGCAGAAGAAGTGACGGAACTGGAAAGATCCCTCTGTGCATCTGACGTGATAGTTCCGGAGACGGTTGTGGCCGCACCAATGGACTGAGTTATTTCGTGGGTTTGCTGGCCTGTGATCGTCGCAGAAAGAGACGCACCTGCAGTAGAGGAGTTTGTTAGGTCATGAGTTTGTTGACCTGTAACTGATCCCGTAGCAGTAGTTGCAAGCGATGCCGCTTCAGCAGTGAGTTCGTGGGTCTGTTGACCTGTAATGAGGGCTGATACTGTCGCCCCAGCATTCGTCGTCGTAGCGGCAAGAGCGTGGGTCTGTTGACCCGTAATCGTGGCAGAAGCAGTGATCGCTGAAGTCGTCGTTGCGCTAACAAGTTCGTGTGTCTGTTGACCCGAAATGACCGCCGAAGAGGTGGCCGCAAAGTTCGCCGCCTGGGCAGTTAACTGATGAGTTTGCTGGCCTGTGATGACCGCTGAGACCGTTGTTGCGGCGCTTGTCGCCTCTGATGTCAGAGCGTGAGTCTGTTGCCCCGTGATCGTGGCGGAAGAAGTTGCTACCGATTGTGTCGTAGAGCCAACAAGTTCGTGGGTTTGCTGGCCAGTAACGCTACCCGACGAAGTTACTGCAAAGTTCATCGCCTCAGCAGTTAAGGCATGTGTCTGCTGGCCTGTGATACTTGCTGAAATCGTTGTTGCGGCGCTTGTTGCCGTCGAAGTCAGGTCATGAGTCTGCTGACCAGTGATTGACGCAGTAGAAGTTGCCACTGATTGCGTCGTGGACCCGACCAGTTCATGAGTTTGTTGACCTGTAATACTAGCACTTACAGTGACGCCTGCGTTTGTGGCCTCGGCTACTAACTCATGGGTCTGTTGGCCAGTGATCGAGGCGGATTCGACCGCCGCTGAAGCCGTTGTTGTGGTAGCCGTTAGGCCGTGCGTCTGCTGGGCCGTGATCGTTGCTAGGTTTGCCCCTGCATCACGATCAAAACATGAGACTGTTGCAGAGCCTGAGAGTTGATGGAGTGTCCCAACCGTAATATCCGCCACTGCAGAAGCCACGCAGAAATCAGGAATAGCCCCTTGAAGATTGCTGAGGCCAAAATCCATCTGGGTGTTTGCTACGGCGGAGCAACTGGCGCTTGTTGCTGAAGCAGTCAGGTTGTGTGTGGTTCCTGCCGAGGCACTCGTCAACTTCGGGACAAGTATAGTGTTTAGAGAAGCGTCTTTTGCCGTCCAAGCGATTCTAAACTCATACTGAGTACCAGCAGAAGTAGCACTTCCAAAAGCAATAGCAAACTGTACTTCTGTCCAACCTCTTCGACATTCAGTCGCCATGTCCAAGCGGTTGGCACCTTCGTGTTGCCTTCCTGCCGCTACATAACCAGAGCCAAGATTGCCGCCTGTTGGAAAGTTTCCAGCAGCATTGCTTGCACTTGTAACCTGCATTGTAGAAGAAACAGCGGTGTCATTAACAAGAATAGTGTTTGATGCAACGTAGGGGCCATTTACTGTACTTGTAGTGCCCGTTGTGCTCCAACTGGTAGCACCTACTACTCGATGACTAAGCGTAGCACTGCCTTCGCTTACATCTCCGGGCCTAAACCTGTCTGAGTTGTCTGCCGCACCAGCACAAAGAGAAATGACTTCACTTGTTGAAGACATTGTGTAGTTGGCTTCTTCGGCAACTCCCGTTATCTGGTCAGGCTTGCCGCTATCCCCAGTGTCTTCTCGTATCCAAGAGCGGCCTGCAACTACCATGACGGAGGCTCCGGCCAGCCCGCTCTGAACTCCTCATTGATTTCTTGATGAGACGGTGAATCTACTTTGATAGGTCTTACCAAGGCCATGTTTGAAACTCGAACTAGAGCCCTGCGATCCGGGAACCTCTTTTGGTCTTTCCATACAAAAGCACCAAATCGAAAAGAAAACCAACCGTCGTCTTCGTCTTCGACCCATTCAAACGGTCCAGACCAAAACCACTCGTCGGTTGAACTATCCTGGGTTGCGAGCAGAATGTCCCCATTTGCGACCTGAGTCTTCAGATCGGCAATAGATATCATGGGGCTTTCTAGCCCTCTAGGTTCCGGGTTAGAGGGATCGAATGGTGTAGCCAAAAGCCCTCCAAAAAATGGGGGAAGCAGAGACCCGCCAGCCTGCCTCCCCCCACACAGAAGAAAGGCCTAGTTTAAGCGAAGGTGATTGTCAGAGCGCCTGCCGCAATTTTGACCGTGTCACCGTTCTGAACAGTCACAGCGCCACCGAACGAACCGTGGAACATGGCGTTGCCATCTGCGACATCGCCTGCCGTATTGGCCAGGTGGAGCGAGAAACCGTTTACCGTGGTGTTCCAGTCGCCTGTCGCATCCCATTGGATGTCGGCGGTGGTCGTACACTGACCATCGGTCTCTGAAGCCGCCAACTCCTCAAAGGCAACCTGCTTGTGGTTGTAACCTCCGGCGACGGACACTGCAGTTCCAGTGTCCATGGCGTCTGTGGGGTCAACGCTGTACAGCCTAATCCAGATTTTGCTGTTGCTATCTGTAACGGTCGCACCAGCGTCGTTCCAAATCAGATTCCCTGTCGGTGCCCCAGTTGGCGCCCACGCATCCCCATTTAGAATCAAGGTAGCCATAGCGACCTCAAAAACATCCGTCATTGCAGACATTAGTCTTCCCTTACTTTTAGGGCGCCGGTTCCGAAGGCTATCTCCTCATCCGCCGCCAAAGTCCTATTTACTGACAGGTCTTTCCAGTAAAGAAGATTTCCTGCCGTTTCAGCGTCCCAGATTCCTATGCCGACCACTGTCTCGTTGGCTGTGTAGCCTACTGCAGTTGTCCACGAAATCGTCCCGCTATTATCCACGTACCGTCTGTTGCCGTCGCTCGCAGGGCCTGACCAGTAGGGACTACCCTGGCTCGACTGTTGGTAAACACGAACCCTCGACAGACTCCACTCGGTACCAGCGTCGTTGTCTCCAGCAGGGTTGGTCACAAACAAGTTCACGTATGTAGCGGCGGCCCCTGCGACTGACTGACCTAAAAACAAATCCAACACTCGGTCAGATTGGTAGAAAGTCTTACCAGCCACAGGAGCCTCCACTCAACCGATTAGTGGTTCGGAATGATGACCATCTGCTTGGGGTCCATGCGAATGGCTCCCAGGCTGAAGTCGTGGTAGCACTGCAAGGAGTATCCACGCTCGGGGATCTCGTCGAAGCGCACGCTCATCTCGTCACCCATGCCGAAGATCATGGCCTGATCCGTGTACAAGTAGGCGTAGTGACCTGTAGCAATAGCAAACTCATCGTCACCGGCGGTGTAAGTGCTGATGACCGACTGAGAAGTAATCTCAGGGCACACACGGAACTCAACGCCCAAGAAGTCAACGGGCTGGCCGGACTGAAGAGGACGAAGAGCGTTGTAGTCAGCACTGGTGTACTGGGCCTCCGCCATCAGTTCAGAGACACCCGCCGGAGACATGGCGCAGTAGACCTTGGTTCCCGAAGGAATACCGTTGGTCTGCATGACTTCAAGACCCTTAAGGATCTTGGCCAAGTGAAGGCGAGTAGAAGCCGTTGTGGTGCCGAGAAGATTCTGGGAAGCCACAAGGATCTGCTGACAACCAGACTCTCCGGCAGTGTCGGCTTCAATCAACTGTCCGATGGTACCTACAATGGCATTACCAGCCGCAGAGCCAGTAACAATGTCTGCCCCTCCACCGTTTGTTCCGATAGGAATCTTTGCGGTAGAGCCGTCTCCGCCGTAAGCCACATCTACGTCCTTGCGGAAAGCCTGGAGGTAGATATCTCTTGCGTCGGTAGACTCGGCGGAGAGAGTCGAGGAAGCCGCATTGTTGGTGTGAAGCGTTGTTTCACCACGGAAGGCGTCGATGATGACGTTATCCTTTTTGCGGTTGAAGGCGGCGGCCACGTTCATGACGTAGGTTCCGTCCGGCTGGATTGCTCGCATCAGACCACGCTCGTCACGAGGATCGAACAACTCAGCAAACTCCCAGAACTGAGGCTTCAGTTCACGGCGCTCGTTGCCGGTGACCTTGTACTGAACGTCGTTGGTCTCGGCACCGTACTGAACTCCACGGCCACGCTGGGCAAGAGTCACAGACTTGTAGGAGTCGAGAACCAGGGGATCGCCCATGAGAACCTCGGGAACACAGGTGTCGGACAGAACCGAGTCCATGTTCTGGGTCTTCAGGCGAATGGTGTCGGCGTAAGCCGTTTTGAACAGATCGATGTACGAATCGGTCTGGGAAGCACCGCCGGCACCTGGCCAGCCAGCACTAAAAGATGGATATGCCATGTGGACATTCCTTCCAAACAAAAGTTAAAACTTGAGTCGGTAGGTTGTCCAGGCGTCTGGGCCTTCCTTGGTGATAACGCTCACCATTGTCGGCGGTCTATCCCGCTGTCTTGCTTGGCCCGGAGGTTGTCAAGCCTGTGTATCCTTACAAGTTAACAACCCCCGGCGCAAGGACTAGAACGGATTATTTTTTAATCTTGGGTCAAACACGCTCTGGTAGCCACGGTTAATGAGTTCCTGCAACTTCTGGCGGTACTCATGCTGGACCTTCTCATGCTCTGCCTCCCGGCGGTTCTGGAAAGCCTTGTGCTTCATGAGTTCACGGATATTCATTGCCAGTTCAATGTCGTCCCCATGCTCGTTTGCTTCAGCAGTGCCCCCGTCGGTGGGTGCGCTTCCGTCTGTCATCATTTCTCCAACCATATTGAACAACTCCAAAGCGGCGGAATCCCTAAGATCCACCTGGCCCAGGGACTCTGCAAGTTTCTCATTCTTACTTGCCAGCGTCTCCAGAGCCGTCTTCGCCCTGTCCACCACCTCGTCGTACCGCTCTCCGTAGGTCGATTTTGAGTTTTGCTGAGAGGTTGTGAGTTTTTCCTCCCACTCGGCCTTCTGGCTTTCGATTGCCTGTTTTTGCGCTGTTGTCAGCGTTTTCCACTGATCCTTGGTTAGGTGCGCCTTGTGAGCCGCTTCCCTTGCCTGAGTCGCCCATTCTTCCGTCCCTTCCTCAACGTCATATCCATCAATAGATTCTGGTGCCCCCAGTCTCTGAAAGAACGCCGAACGCTCCTCATGACTGGCCTCTGGCGTAGGTACACGCACAGATGAGCCCATGCTTTTCTGCAACTCTTTGTAACTCCTAGCCAAAGATTCCACATCTTTGAACTTTTCAAGGAACCCCTCTCGCCCGTCAAACTCCTCTGGGATCATGTCTTCAAGACTCATTCTTTGTTCTCCTTGGCGGCTCGAATGATTGCCACTATCTTCCAGTAAACACTTCGCTGGCCCAACCGTTTAGCCATGCCTATGACGTCTATCGGGACTTGATCCCTCTCGCCCTCTGCGGCCTTCGCATGGTTAATCAGTTCCTCCGGCTCAATAGTATCCTCGACACCCAGCATGACTCGCAAGTGGTCGAGCACTTCTTTTCCAGCAGGCGACTCAAATGTGGCGAGGTACTTTTCTTCTATGTTAGCCAATCGGCGGTCCTTCCTCTGGCGGCGGTTGCATTTGTTGCATCTGTTGCTCTTGATCCAAGATCCGCTGTTCTGCCGCCTTAGCCGCTCTGGCTTCACGAATCTGGTCAATCTCTTCTTGCGTTCGGAAGATCGTCGCAGGGACGTCGCTCATCTTCGAGTCGAAGTTGCGAAGCCTGTCGGGGTCAATGTCTTCCATGAAAGCCGGGTCTTGTGTCGCCTGGAACAGAGCAATCCTGCGCTCCAGGAACGACATGACTCGCTGGGCGGAGTCCTGCTTCTGGGCAGAGAAGAACGGCGAGGAGAACTTTACCACACCGGAGATATCGCCACCCAATGCGCTGGCCAACTCCACGGCTTCCGGCAGTTCCTTTCGGCGAGCCATAATCCCAATGACGCTCTGGATTACCGGACCCAGGAACTCGTTGTTGATGATATCTGCGGCGGCGGCCAGTCTTTGTAGGCTCCGGGCCTGACGCTGGCGACTTTCCTCGGCTGACCTTGGCTGACTGGCTGGCTCGGCAAGGACGTCCGAAAGAAACGCCTGCCTGATCTGGTCCCTGTCATCCCTAGCAATCTTGTCTGCCGCACCGTAATCCGCACCACTACGCAGGTAGTTTGGCGACAGTTTGATTGGAGGCCTGGTCACCATGATTCCCCCGTTGGCGATATCCATATCAACCATGCTGTCGTCCTCCACCATCAGTGGCGGATTCAAGTCCTTACCTGCGGCCATAAGGATTTGCCGGCGCAGTTCACTCAGACCCCGTGCGTCGGATCGAGCGAGGTGCCCCCGCCCTCTTCCGTACTCTTCTCCGTCTACACGGTGTAGACGACTGACCACATACGGAGCCACGTCGTACCCGTCCTCCTTGACGATCTCTCCGCCTCCGCCTTCCGTGACGTACACGCTTCGATAAGTCTTGTTTGTCTTCGACGGGAGCCCTCCGTAAATCTTGTTTTCGTTTTCGTAGATGAACTGGTAGTAGGTCACCATTTCCATAGCGTTCCCGGAGTCCAAGTTCTTCATGACCTCTACGCCGGGGTTCTCAAAGTATCGAGCGGCGTCTATCGAGGGCATCTCAAACTCACGGCAAATCATGAGGATTCGCCCACCCTTGCCTTGGGACCAGTACATGCGCCCAATGGGCACGGCCTCAAAGACAATGCCGCTGTTATTCGCAGGATTGACGGGCTCTTCTTCTACAAGCATGGTGCTGTTACCCAGAACCACCAAATCCCGCAGTGCGGCAGTTGACTCGTTGTAGAAGTTACTGTCCTGCAACTTGGCAAGGATTCTCTGTGCAGTAATGTCCAAGGCCTCACGCACAGCGGAGTCTCCCTGGAAATCATACGGTGGCTCTAGCCTAAGCCAGTCCTGAGACGGTGGCAGAAGGGAGCCCTTCATGAAGTTGACCAGTTGGTCTGCCGCAATCATGGCTGTCGAATCGAACACCGGTTTAATCCTGCGGCTACCTGCGGCCTTCTTCGTGGTGATGTCCCCACGAAACGGCATCATGTAGTTCGATATGTCCTGCCACGCAGTTTCGTGATTTGCCCTGGTCTGCTTCATTTTCTGCAGACGGCTCATCAGTTCTTGGACCTCAGTCATTGCTACCCCCCAAAGAAGTCATCTTCCCTTATGCGTAATCGCATTGTTCCCCGCTCCATGCTGGCAGGTTTTGACAAGTGTAACATCATCAGGGCTTTGTGCATGGCGTCGATGCAATGGTCCTCCTGACGAGGCACGATCTTGCCCTCCTTATGGCGGTACCTTCTCATCTCCTGCATAAGTTCCTGTGTCCCTCGGGCCATGAATGTCAACAAGCCCTGAGCCATCATGTCCAAGGCTGTCTCGATAATAGTCATGATTGCCCGGCTCTTTGCGCCCGTCATCCTGTCAACCATGTGCGCCGCCTCGGGTAGCACATTGACACCAAACTCTCTCAGTTGAGAAACCACAGTACCACTACTGGTCTGCCTCATTGCATCGTGTGGCCAGGCGACAGGGATCGACCCCGCACCCATAGCCAACAGCCGGCTGGCAAAGTCTGCCACGGTGATGTCCTCAGCCTTGAAGTCTTGTATCACATACGTGATCCCAGAGTTTCTATCCGTACCCATTTTCACAGCCGACCACTTTCCGACTGTGTGCGCCAAGTCGATACCTATGATCTGGTTGAAATGATCGGGCACCTGGAAGTCTTCTGTCATAAGCAGGTGCTGAGGTATGTTGTAGATCAATCCTTGGCTGGCTACTGGACGACCGTAGAGTCGAGCCTCTGCCAAAGGGTTGTTCTCATATTTCTTCAGCAGGTGTTCCCGCTGACCCTCATCCATGTGAGTCGCACGGGTAATGTCGTAGTTGATGAGTTCTTTGATCTCCTGCTCAGGATCTTCAAACATCAAGTACAACTCTGTCTCACCTCGCAGTGGCGTCATGGCAATATCCACGTGTCCACCTGTTGCGTTGGTACGAGCAGACAGTTCCTCGTACACCATCATTTCCGGTTCCTCGTCAATCGCCACAAGGTCTAGTGAGTAACCCTGAAGACGACGCCAACCGGTAGAGTACGAGAAGACATAGGCCTTGCTGTACCCGTCAAAGTTTCCGTATTTGTCGTGGTGCTTTACTCGGAAGTAATCGACCTGGTTGGCCACTCCGCCGGTCATGCGAGTAATGTCTTCGCTTGGATCAAATGTCCCCATAGGGAAATATCCAGCGCCCCGATCTTCAGGAGGCCCCAGCAGTCGGTTGACCAACAAGTCCCTGGTGGACTGTGCCGTCTCCCCTCCCAGAGCCGCAGTAATGGGTTTGTCAAAACGAATGCCTGTATACCAAGAAGGGTATAGCCCGGTCATGTGATACGTGAACTTCATCATAAGGGCTGTAGACTTGCCAGCCTGGTTCGCCCCAGTCAGCATGCATTCCTTGCTATGACTGTTAATGAAGTCCCGCTGTCTCTCGTTCGGGTCTATGTCCCCGAGGAGATCTTTCTCTCGACGGGCCGCCAGTTCCTGCTCTATCTGTACAAGACGGAGCAGTTCTTCTTTCGTGGGCTCACTCATCGGTATCCAACCTCGCCGCCCTCATTTCCTTGAGCATTGCTTTGAGTTCGTTATCCGACATGTGTTGCAACTCCACAACCTTTTCCGTTTTGGGTTGCTCTTTTGGTATGACGGTTGGAAGGATGGATCGGCCCATGAACATCAGAACCTTTTGACCTTCTTCAGTCGTGGGGTCTGCCAGAGCGGCCATTTGTGCCAGTTTGTGAAACAGGCCGGCGTCGTGAAGCATTTCCAGGAAGTCCTGCTTTACGGCATGAGGGTCCTTATATACTACGGACGAAGGCGCCGGATCTGACAAAGATGGGGCATGATTTTCTCTGGCGAGTTCATAAATCTCCCTAAACTCCTGGTCTGTTTTCGTCAGATTCAAGGCCATTTCAATGGGAATGCCGGTAGAGACGCAGGCCTCCTTGAAGTTGGCCCCCTCCTCCACTCGGGCTTTGACCTTGTTCTTGATATCCAGCCGAAGCAACATGGCATCGTGATCTGTCATTTTTCTCCTTGGAGCGCCATGTTGAAGTGCGACCGCTGTCAAGACAACTACGAGTTTTCACCTACTTTGGTCCAAGGCAGGAATCAGGACTACCTAATTTGCCCTCTCTGCTCGTATGACCTCAGACGGAACACCGACGGGTTTGTTCGCTCCCGCAACAAAAACTGGACGGGACGAATCTGTGGACATATTATAGCACACATAAAGGACTTACGCAAGTACAGAAAAAAGGGTTGACGGACCCAACCATTTGTGCATACTGATTCCTGTGGGGACGATCCCACTAAGAGAGGAGTTCAGTCATGAGGCTGAATAGCATTGTTATTGGCGGGAATCTGTGTGCAGATCCCGAGTCCAAGGACGTGACCGGGGGCCATGTTCTGACCACCTTCCGCATTGCCAACAATCACGGGCAAGACAAGGTGAGTTTTATTAACGTCGAGTGCTGGGGCAAAACCGCAGAGACCTGCCGCCAGTACCTCGAAAAAGGTAGCGGGGTTATTGTCCAGGGCGAGATGATCGTCGATACTTACAAGGACAAAGAAGGCAACAACCGCAACAAAGCGTTCGTCAAAGCCTTCAAGGTCGAGTTCCTTCCACGGAGAACTGAACGTGACACACACACCTCACGAAGCCAAACCAGTGACCAGTCCGGCGAAGAAGTCCCTTTCTAGGGACGACTGGCTGACGGTCGGTGAGGCGGCTCGTATCTTGGGCGTCAGTGCTCAGCGCATCGGTCGCTTGTGTGCTGACGCCCGTTTCTTGTGTGTAAAGTTTTCTGGTGTATGGGTGATTGATCGTGCAGATTTCCAAAGGTTTGCTGGAGTCCCTAGAAAACCTGGGAGACCACCAACCCCTGAGTCCATCCCACATAATGAACGAGATGCCCAGCCTGCAGGAACTTCGTGGGCTGATTCCGGGCATTATTAAAGATGACGAAATAAAGTTTGTCTACGACAAACATGCAAAGTACGACTGGTGGTACCCAAAAACCAGGATCGGCTTCATGCTCTTCATCAATCACTTCTTCCGCATTCGCACTGACCCTAGATTTCTAGTCAGTGAAGCGGTTCAGTGTCACCGAATCACCGGAGCCGCACACAAAAAACGTAGGCACCAAGAACTGATAGTCATGGCTCAGGAGGCCTTGGAATACGACTGTGTATCCCTTGCTCCACAAGCCTTTGCCTTTCTAGAGTGGTGGCGTGACAAGAGACACAGGAAGACCTTACCCCGTACAGATTACTTGGGACGTGCAACTGTTTTCCGAACCGGCATCAAGTCCTGGAAGACGCATTTGAGTTCACAAGTTTTCTCGTGCAGGCCTGCGGCAGAGCGTTATGCTCGGGACCATTTCCGTCTTAAGTATAATGCGCTGTTGGAGGAAGAATGACTTACGAATACATGGGTGATGCCAGCCTCTATGAGGTTGTCGTTTCAATACAGAAGGAGAAACATGGAATCACCATCCAACTCTTCAGAGCACATACCTCTGAACCATACGGGGAACTCCAAGTCCCCAAAGCCCACGCCGGGCGACTCGCAGATCTTCTCAAGGAGTACGCTGGAGAACATTCGAGGGAAGCACAAACTCCCCCGAAAGACTCCTGACATCGTACTCAAGGCCCTTGCGATCTTTAGGGACTCGCACGTTTCATACATAGGGAGGAAAAGCGATGTATAACGACCGGTTCTTTAACGAACTTTTCAAGCCAGGAGATGTCGTCAACATCCGAGGCTTCGGCTCTGACGTTCCCGTCTCCAGTCAAAACATCATCTGGTCTGAAGACGGTTTTGCCTTTGCGGAACACCTTGATCGCCTCCTGGAGGCCGGGTCAAACGCCGGTTTTGGTGTATCCGTCAGGCGAGATGTCGAAGGTAGCGGGGGTGCCGAGAACCTTTTGCACACTCGTGCGGTATGGGTTGACATTGACGACCCCGACATCTCCACAGAGAGCATCGACCAACGTGCAGAGGACAACGGGTACTCCCAACCTCACTACGTAATCCGCACAGGTGGAGGTGTACACCTTTACTGGATTCTTGGCCAGCCTCACATGCTCGACACCCAGCCGGCAAGGCGAGACTTCAGCAAGCGGCTGAAGTTGCTGACACAGGCTTTCGAGGGTGACGAGAAGTGTTGCGAGCCGGCTCGGATCATGCGTGCTCCAGGCACACCCAACATGAAGCCTCACTACCCCGAGGACGACAGACCTCAGTGCTTTGTCGAAAGATTCATTGACTCACAACCCTGCGAGATCACTGACTTCCGTGACGAGAGACCGGTCATTCAGGGCGGCAGGAACAATGCAGTCTTTAACCATGCCCGACAGTTACGAGACAACGGCCTCGGTCAAGATCAGGCACTCCCCCTTGCTAACGCATGGAACCGTGCCAACTGCGTGCCTGCCCTGCCGGAGCACGAAGTCGAAACGATTGTCAACAGCGTTTACTCCCGTGCGGCGGGAGGGGTAACCCATGAGGTTGCCGCACGATTTCCAGAAGCCGTCGAATCGGAAGTCGCCGCCCAGTTCGTCAGAGACCGAGCGGAAAACCTTCGGTTCAACGACGGGCTCGGGTGGATGTTCTTCAACGGAAGGTACTGGGAACGTGACGACCAACAAGCCATGGACCTCCTCCGAAGATACTTAACCCGTATGCGTGCAGACGCCGGGGCGGAAGGTGTGGATGCTGTTCAGCGACTCTGCACTCGCCTTTTGACTTACCGGAAGATCAAGGACACCCTGGCTCTTGCCGCCACCATGCCGGAGGTTCAGGTCAGGGCTGAGGACTTTGACAACCAGCCGTTCAAGGTCAACTTCCAGAACTGCACGGTGGTTTTCGAGAAGGACGGCTCTTACCGCAGGGAGACTCACAACAGGGAGGACTACCTGACCTCTGCGATCCCTGCGGATTTCAGTGACACTATGAAGGACGAGAGCGAGTTTGCTCGGTTCCTCAAGCGGATCTTTGACGGGGATACGGCGACGATCCTCTACCTGCAGAAAAGACTGGGCATGGCCCTTATGGGAAATGTTGGTGACAGCAAGGCTTTGATCCTTTACGGTGACGGTGCGAACGGGAAAAGCGTGCTGGCTGGAGTTCTTCAGGAATGCCTCGGTGAGTACTGCTACCCCGTGCCCTCTTCAACCTTGACAGGCAGAGGGGGTAGTGACGGAGGCGGGGAGACGAAGGTAGCCAGCCTGCAGGGTAAGCGAGTTGGACTTGTCCATGAGTTTGGGAGTGCCACCCAACTTAATGATGAGCGGTTCAAAATGCTTACGGGGGGCGAGGCTTTGATCTCTGGGAGGCACCTGTACGGCAGGCACTTCTCTTTCCGCCCTGTCACCGCATTTGTCATCATGTCCAACTACCTGCCCTCTGTGCAGGACCACAGCCACGGCCTGTGGCGTCGAATGGCTCTGATTAACTTCCCGGTCCAGATTCCCGAAGCAGAGCAAGACAGGGGCCTCATGAGGCGTCTGGTGGAGAATGAGCGAGAGTTCATTCTGTACTGGCTCATTGAGGGGCTGGCGGCTTACCTCGAAGAGGGTGCGGAACCCCCGGTATCCAGCACTGTGGCCATGGAAGATTACAAGCAGGGAGAAGACGCTATCGGGTCATTCCTGCAGGAGAACTACGAAGCCTTTGAGGGTGGCCGGGTCACACTGAACGACATGTACCAGGACTTCCACCGCTGGACGAGTCAGCAGGGATTGAACATTCACTACTCGAAGATCAACTTCGGGCGACTGATTGCGAACAGATTCATGCCCGTTAAACTCCCAGGGGGTAGTTTGGTTGACAAACCCATTCTTAAGGAAAAGGTGGGGGGCAAGATCATTTTTTCCGGAGTCGCTTGCAAGGGTCAGTCCAGTTGGGCATACGATGGCTCCTGATAGTCTTGACTTCCAAGACTGCACCCATTGGAATGGACGTAATGCCACCGACGGTGTCGTCGTCCGGGGAGTAACAAGCGGTAATGACTATGGCCTTCTTGTCCTTCTTGAGGAGCCAGCCGACGGAAACGAAGCCGTGGGGTTTAACCTCCTTGGCTTCCTTCCGGGTCTGCCAGTTGTCGTCTCCGACGATATCCTTCCAGTGGACTACGACTAGGGTGCCATCATACACTGAACATCTCCTTCTGTTTGTGGAGCGCTCCTTCGACCAAGGCTGTCGGGGGGGCGCTCCTTTTTTGGATCAGCATGACCAATGACGACCTCCACAAGTTTATCGTCCGGGACTCCGTCTCGATCCCCGAGTACCCTCCCTCACCTGTCATCGTTGTTGACTCCAGGGAGCAGAAACCCTTCAAGTTCTCTGTTCCTACGGTCAAGAAGGGGTTGGCGTCCGGGGACTATTCCGTCGTCGGTTACGAGGACGATATTACTGTCGAGAGGAAGTCTCTCCCAGACCTCGTCCGATGTTGTGGGCGAGACCGCTCCAGATTCATGGATCAATGCAAACGGTTGGTAGAAATAAAGTGTAGACTGCTAATCGTTGAAGGATCTTGGGCAGACATACAAGCAGGCAAGGGATTCCACCCCAGGAGCAAAGTCACTCCTGCCCAAGTCGAGGGCACTCTTATCGCCCTGGCCGGCATGGGTATCCCCTGGGTCACCGCCGACTCTCGCAAGAGTGCAACAGAGATCACTCAGAGATTCCTTCTCGGGTGTCAGAAGCGGGAATGGACCTACCTCCGCAGGAAGTTCATAGGACGTTAGGACGGATCATGACGTTTTTCGCAGGAAGAAGTTATTTATCTGGGGCTAGGTTATTAACTTTTTTGCGGGAAAAAGGTCATAAAGTATCCTGATCCCCCGGAAACCCTTATACCACCTACACTTCCGGCCAGGACGGTTACAGGATACTGCAGGATACCCTAGGATCGTTTTTGGCTTCGAGCCTGGGAAAGCGTATATACCACTCAAATGCGCCGCCACGCCGGGGGGGCCACCGGCAGGGTTTGGCTACCCAAACAAATGGTGTGCTGGCCAACGGTCTGCATTTTGTGAATGCTCCTGTTTGTCCGTCCATACTGTTTGATATCGGTTGGTGGGGGGGAGGTGTTCAATATTACATAATTATTGCATATCGTCGGTGGGAGTAAGGCAGGATAATATTACATACATCGTTCCCCCGTGTTTATTGAATATGCGAAAACCGATAGTAGTTGAAAACCTATTACATACCACTTTCCCCCTGGCATCCCATCCGGTCCGCTGCCGAACCGGTCCCAGTTGACCTGGCATTTTTTTGCTGTTTTTCCGGTTTCGGGGTTGACGCCACCACAGCCTATGATAGACTGTGTTCATGGTTGAGGTTGACCCTGAGACCATGACCACCCACACAGGGTGTTCATAGAATAGGGGTTACCATGTCCAGAAGTCTCAGAGATCTCGCCGATAGGCGAGTGGCAGTGACTCACCGACGAAAACCATCACAACCACGGCTGGCAGGACCTGCCATCGTGGAAGTGAGAACCGAACGTGTACCGATTAACACGTTTTGGGTAATGCTACCAACAATCGGTATTACCAAACGTGGTATGGAGTGGCGTCCGGTTGAAGACATCGATGCGGACTCAGCCCAGTGGGTTGACCGGAACCGTGAGATGTTGCTTCAGGAAGGTATCCTGAGAACCCGTAAAGGGTTCAGGGTAACCAAGGTGACCGAGACCACCCATCGATACGACGATGGAAGTGTTGAGGTGGCTACGTCCAGTGCCCCGACCGTGATTGAATACGGGGCCTGGGTTTGAGCGGATCGGACGGAGCCCGTGGGCCACCACGGGTTCCACCCTTCCTCTTGATTTTTGATTGCGATTTTTTCCGCTGGTTTGTTCGGTTTCCGGGCAGACAACAACAGCGGAACATGACAACAACAACAGCGTTTACCGCCAGTATCCGTTGCTGTTGTTACGACTCCACCCTATGAGGTGGGGACTACAGTCCATTCCGTGGATTGTACAGTGTGGTCTACAGCATGGCACACCGAGCGACAACGGTGGCTGATTCCACAGTGTGCACCAGGGCACCGGTGCAAGTGAGCCGGTGTAGTTGGCTCGGGAAACCCCTGACTGCTGTGGTATTACCTGACTGTGTATCCTCACAGTCTCCAGACGGACCGACCGGGACGGGAAGCCCGGGGTGACGGGCAGTGTGACACCAACAACGGTGGACGTGCCCTGATCCAATAAGACTCACAAGCGTTGGTCCGTGTTTACTCCCCTTGCGTGTTGCTTTCGGTGACGGGGGTGGCTGGTTCAATAGGTTCCGGTCACCCCCCGATCCACTTTACGACAGGGCTATTGAGTCAGGGCAGTGGCGAGAGGATTACTCTCACGAAAGGATTCGGATGACGGGTGCTTTAACTGTGCGGGTGACGCTTCAGCAGTCCCGTGCCAAAGTCTGCCGGTGACACTGCTCTCACTCAATCGTCCCAAGTGGGACACAGCAACACTCTGTGAAGGGAGTGAGTTATGTTTGAAGGAATAAAGGTTAGCAGTCTAGCGGATATCGCACAGAACACCCCTCTCGGGTCACTTCGGGTTTATGAGAAGCCCGATGCGATGCGGTCAGGTCTGACAGCAGTTGGTGCGGTGGTTGACGGCCGTGAATATGAGCCGGTCAACACCGCATTCACCTCCCGCTACCACCCGTCGAATCCCATCGATGCACTTGCAGACCGTGGGATCAATGATCTGCTTGCTTCCCGTGACCATTGGGAAATCAGCAAGTTTTTCTGGGACAAGGGCGGTCAGGGACGTGGTGACAACTGCAAGGGTGGTGTGACCATCGGCCTTGTCTCCCCTCTTGAGGAGTTCCAGTCTCACGATGTGGGTCCCCACAGCATTGAGTATCTGTGGCACTTCAACTGGACCGGCAAGAGCAGTGACGTGGAACGCCTGTCTGTGATCGACTGTGTGTGCACTAACGGAATGTTGAGCCACACAGGTTTGATTCAGGCACGGTACCCTCACACTGTCAACCGAACGATCACGCCGATTGACTCCGACGTGCTTGACAAGATCCGTCAACACTTGGACTGGAAACTGGGTCTCACTGAGATTCCCGTTGACGATCCCCGTGTGGAAGCCCTGATCATTCAAGGCCAGGTCAACTTGAATCGTGAGAAGAAGCCCCTTGACCGCCCCTACGAGCAGTACACTCCTGTGTACTACCACTGGAATGAAGACGTTGACAAGGCACACAAGGATGCTTTGCACATAACGCCGCAGGTAGGTTCGACCTACTCGTGGCTGTCAAGGTTGATTGACAATCCTGACAATGCGAGTTTCAAGATGTCCGACTCTGAGAGTTCCGACTACGGCGATCTCATGGGTTGGGGCAAGCGCCAACGGTTCGCCCGTCCGGGTTTGACTTGGGACGCCTGCGAGGTGGCAAACGTGACCATCAATGCTGTCAACGGAATGAAGCGTGCCTATCAGAAGGAACGCAACCTTTCCCGTTGGAACCGCAGTGGCGGGTACAGTTACACCACGCAGTACGACATGAAGCACGTGTACGATATCTTGACCCGACAGGCGAGCGAGGGTTACAAGACTCCGGCCCCTGCCCTTGTCAAGAACCTGCACAAGCGGATCGAAGTTCTGTCCGCCAACTAGACTGACTGACCCTATTCTAGACCCCCTCACCCCCACGTTCCCCGACGTTCCCCGGTGGTGGGGGGGTCACCTTTTCAGGGTGGCTGTTAAGAAATCATGGCAACAAACAGAATAGGAGTGAGTCATGTCGTTAATAGAAGTACCGTTGACTCGGTGTACCGGACACCCGTTCGTTCTCCGACACCTGCTTGGCACCTCAGTAAAAGTTGACAAGTCTCTAGCAGGCGACAAGGTAATGACTCCGATCATGTACCTTGCACCGCACAAGAAACTTGCAATGTCTCTGGGTGACGACAGGTTTGAAGTCATCATGGACGCCGTGAGTGACTGGGCTGGCATGGAATACGGTAAACTTCGGCGGCTTGTCATAGGCCACAACAGTTGCCCCGGTGCTTGCACCTGTCCCAACGTCTGCCTTGCCACACACAGTGGTAACCTCAGACTGCGTGACCAACAAGAGTTTGAGATGCTCAAGACTCTCATGTGGCTGGCACAGCCCCACTGGTTTGCCAACCAACTCCAACATGAGATTCTGAATCACCACTTTCGTTTACGTCGTGGTTTCAAATACAAGGGCACTCAATACAAAGGCGGTGAAGTACAACTTCACGTTCGCCTGAATGGTGGCTCCGACATTGACTTTGTCGGAATGGACTACATCAACCCCATTCGGAACCAGAAAGACGTGCAGTTTTACGACTACACCAAGGTGTGGCGTAGAATGCGTGACTATCTTGACGGTGAACTGCCGGACAACTACCACTTGACTTGGAGTGCAGGATCTCGTGACTATTCGACCTATAACTTCATGCAACGTGGCGGGAATGTGGCTGTCGTGTTTAAGAATATGCCCAATGAGGGGCTTAATGTTCTTATCAAAGGTTGCCCACGCTACACCGTGATCGACGGAACCAAATCTGACGCCAGGGCACTGGACCCCAAGCATTCAATCGTTGCATTGAAGCCGCTAGGTTCAGCCGCCAAGAAAGTTGACGTTGCTAAGCAGTCGTTTATCTTTGAAGACATTATGGATTTTCACAAGAGAATGACACACTGCCACGAAGTCGATACTGGCGTGACCTCTGGGTGTGAGGTGCGAGCAAGCAACTGCTACGTCTACGGACCCAAACCGCAAGTGAGTCAATAAGCACCGAGTCGTAAGGTGTTAAAACAAACGACTATGGACCGACGTGCCAAGCCAAGTAGTCTAGGTGAGAGTTACCGATTCTAACTCAAGCGATCTTTCCGGCTGTAACTGGAAGCGTCCGGCAAACGATAGCCGTCGGGGTGCCAGTCCTCACGACTGGACGAGAAGGGCAGGAACCGGGGTCGCTCCTCGGTCTTCGTAACTAGGTTACGTATTTGCTACGGCAAAAGCGGGATACATGAGGGTAATCAGTACGCCCCCCGCTACCGTAAACCTGCCTGTTTCCTTAACAATAAAATCGCAAGGCGTAGTGTATCCCCCTTGTCAGAGGGGTAACGCAGTTGCTGACAGTTAGGCATGCCCCGGCACGTGGGTAGCAAACCTGTCAGTATGATAGCAATCTCAGTTTGCTACTGGCTACGCCGGAGACCAAGGCGAGTAGTCTAGAACCCAGGTTAAACAGCACAGGAAGGGTCCGGGTGCGGGAGTTAATATGCCTGTACTCGGTCGCCCGACCGTCGTTAGCCAGCCGGTGCCGGGTTCGCAAAGCAAGACTGGCAGTGTATGCACTTGCTGGAAAGACCAAGCCGTATTCGTGTGTGGGGTTGGGGCTGACACCCTGACCCCACGGCCATTTTAACTACAACCCACGGAAGGGAGAGAGTCATGGGCGTTGGAGATGTTTGGGAGACTGCCGAGCGAATGGGCTGGGCTAACCCCATAGACACGTTGTTCGACAAGTATGGTGCAGAGTCGTATGAAGATCTGCCTGAACACGAACAGCACGGCTACGAAAGTGCAGTAGACGAGGCTGAAAGTGACGCAATTGATTACATAATCAAACGCCTTACACAGGTGGAAGAGCGTGAGTTCAGGCAAACAGTAGAGGAGATTGCTTACCAAGCACTGCTTCTTTATCGAGACCTAATGGAAAATGAACTCGATGAAGACTTGGGCGGTGTCTTTGAAGAACTGCGCAAACGATTAAGCGAGTAACCAATACACATAGAAGGGAGTGAGTAATGTCAATAGTTGTACAGCATATGTACATTGTGTATGTCGAAGTGGACACGGACGACGAGGATCGTGCGGAGGCCGTCGCTGCCCCTGCAACAGTCGAGTTCAAGCCGACGGATAACCCGAAGATTATTAAGCAGTGTAACCGCTACGTAACTTCAAAGATCCAAAGCAAAGAAGAGTACACTGCCGAGTACCAAACAGACACTGAACTGCTGAACAAAATGTAATTAATACACTCAGAAGGGAGCGAGTTATGGACCTCATGAAGCAGTTGTACAACATGGAAAAAGTAGAAACTGGCCTCGAACTCTTGACGCTTGTTGGGGCAGTGAGAGATCCGGACGATCAAGAAGGTGGTCTTTACCTAATCTTCCAAGGTTTTACCGAGGAAGACCAGGGCAGGCACGCAGTCGTGTGGGTTGCACAGGACGCAGAAGGCAACGGCAATGGAGCCTTGCACATTATGCCTCAAAGTGAAACGGACCCCGGCAAGATCATTGAGTAGAGGATGAGCCATGACGTTTTCTGCAAGAGTTTTCTGCCGCTGTAGAAGCGAACGAGCAGGGATAACTCTTTCTTGGGAAAAAGGTCATGAATCATCCTGTTGAGCATTACCAATGGGTGCGGTTGTGCCCGATAAAAAAAGCACGCAAGAATATAAGTGGGAAAAAACTATCTAGCATGGTAGGTATTTCCCATGGCTACTTGAAGTGCATCGAAACTGGTGTTAAAAGACTACCACATAGGTTGGTAAAACCTATATCAGAAATAACGGGGGTAAACCCCACAGATTTTGCAAGGGAGTATGAGATATGGATCTCGCTGAAGCCTTGAGGGCCGACCTCAAGACAGTCAATACCTACAATCCGTTCCGCAGGTTCCGCCTGTGGCATGGTATGCCTCGTGCCCAGGTGATTCACAGGTCAGGAACCATTTCCGAGACGAACGCTCGCCACATGGAGGGCGAAGACTACGGAAGCGTGAAGAACATGACCGTCCAAATCCTGGAGGGCATGCGACCCAACGGTGGGTCAAGGTTACTGACCGTCATTCGTTACGCAGAGAACCTGATCGAGCAGTCACAGCCACAAGATGGCCAGGAGTACGACCTGCCGTTTAGTACAGGCCACTTGGCCGAAGCCTACATGCTGTGGTATTCGCTTCGGGATCGACTGCTTCAGGCCTCCGAAGGGACCAGGCGACTGTTCAACAGCCCTGACGACGTACAAAACTACCACGACGTAGCGAAAGAGTCGTGGCTTCGCTGGATTGATTACATGGACAACCCGGACTGGCCTTGGTTATCCATGAGGCAAAAGCGTTGGGAAGAAAAAGCAAAAGAGCATGCACGGGAGAGGCTGGTTGATCTTGGAAGCAATCTGGGCAGTGGCGACTCTCTGTAGCGTGCTCTGCCTAGTTGTCAGCATAGTGCTATACTTAGTTACAGCCTTGTTTGGAGTGGACATTTACTACTGCGTACAGGCGTTTGTTGGATTTGCAGTAAGTTTTACGGTGGCCTGCGTGGCCAGCGGATTGAGTCCAGGAGATTGAATGGCACTATCAAAAGCCGCAATGAAGAGAAGACACAAGTACATCGGTGCGTCAGACGTGCCGGCAGTGCTTGGTGTAAGTCCTTGGAAATCAGCAAGTGATGTGTACTACTCAAAGGTTGCTGAGTTTGAGAAGCGTGACAAAATCACGAAGTCCATTGAGGCTGGCAACCTCCTTGAGGTAGCAGTACTGGACTTTGCAGAGCAACGGCTAGGCAAGATCAAGCGGAATCAGTTCCGTGTTCACCCGAAGAAAACTTATGCTAGTGCTACGCTCGACGCTATATGCCTAGAGCAAGATGACGTAGGTGTGGAGGCCAAGACGACTGGTAACACAGACCAATGGGGTGAGGAAAACACAGATCAAATACCGATCTACTACCTCGCCCAGGTGCAGTGGCAAATGTACGTAACTGGTTACAAAACCATCTACGTGCCAGTGCTCATGCCGGACTTTGGTCTGCAGTTCAAAATGTACAAGGTTGAAAGGGATGAAGAACTGATAGACTCGATTGCCAAAAGGTGCGACGACTTCTGGCATGACAACGTCTTGAAGAAAGTCCCCCCAAAGGACACTGTCCCTGCACCCCGCACCCTACAGAACATGAAGCGTGTCCCCGAAAAGGTCACGACGATTGACGACATGCTGGTGCGTGATTGGCAAAGCAAAAAAGACGCCCTCAAGCGTGCCAAGAAAGAGGAAAGCGAAGCACGTATGAGGATGCTTGAATCCCTGGGTGACGCTGAGGTAGGAAAGTTTACCGGTGGAGTGGTCAACTACTTCAAGCGTGAACGAAAAGCACATACTGTCAAAGTAAAACAGTCAACGTATCGGTCACTTGAACTCAAGGAAGGAGAAGGTGATGTCCTTTGAAGGCAGAGAAGAAGTGCTGTCTGCATTGCGAGAGATCGAAAGACTAAAGCAGGGCAAACAGGTACCTGAAGGAGATTTCTACGCACATGTTGACTTCCAGTTGGTGGTGACGTATATGGGAAGGTTGCCAGTGGAGTATTCCGCAGAGGGATACGTGGCAACAGACAGAGTTGAGGACCTACAACCCGCCGTTGTGAGTACCTACAACAAGATCGCAGATACAAGAACAGTGTTCACTGCTTTGGACGAGCAGTGCAAGGAGAAAGGAAACGACGATGAGTCAGCCGGACACGAGTTCGACTCCCAACAAGAAGACTACGAGCAGGGCCTCGACTAAGCCTGCCCACAAGTCTTTCGCCCAGGCATTCGCCGCCGCCCAGGCGGAGTTGCAGGACCCGATCAAGAACAGTTTGAACCCTCACTTCAAGAGTGAGTACGTAGACTTGGGCACGCTCATGGCTACCGTAAGGCCTGTGCTGGCAAAGCATGGGCTGTCAATCTGCTCAAAGATCGAGCCGTACATGGAGGAAGTGGAGACCGTTACCGAAGAGGTGCACAACGGCAACACCACTCGTACAACGAAGAAGACCAAGCAGATGAACGGTCACATGATTACTGCTCAGATTGAGTGGGGTCACGACCAGAACATCACGATCCGCAAGTCACAGTTGTATGTCCCCCCGCAGAAGAACGTGCAGGCCTTTGCAAGTATGCACACCTATGCTCGACGCTGGCTTATTGGCGGCCTGTGCGGCGTGGCTGAGGCCAAGGACGACGACGGCAACGGCGCCGTGCAGATCGACTCTCATGCGGAACTGCTCAGGCGTGCTGGCAAGTGAAGTCAGGGAACGGCTCAAGGAAGTTAACCCCGAGGCTATTATCTGGGATGGACTAGACGATGCCATTGTGGGTTACGGTGGTGCATTCGATCAGTGCGTTGTGATCTATCGACGCCAAACGATCCTGTACATCTTGATGCGTGACAATGACTGGTCATACGCAGAGGCTGTCGAATGGTATGAATACAATATCAAAGGCGGCTACTTGGGAGTAAACACACCGATTGTTGTGGAATAAGGGAGTGGGCAGGGTATCCCGACCGGGACGCCCTGCCCGTAGACTAGATCACCCCCTCTTTCACTTCTTCTTCTTCTTGGCCTTGGCTTTCTTGGCCGCCGCCTTGCCTGCTTTGGTGTAAGGATACTTCTTACCGTTTACCTTTGGCATGTAAGCCTACCATTTCTTGCACGACCAGTAGCGTGCGGAGAGTTTGTTCTTAGCAGTGGAGCAATTGTGGCGTGCCCTGAATGACCTGCGCCTTGCAGGATCACTCTTCTTGATCGTCATGTTTGCGTCACCAAAGCGAATGATCTTCTCGGTGCCGCCGGAGCAAGCCTTGACGACAAACTTCTTGCCCCCTTGCACTTGCCGCTTCGGCTTGTTGCAGGGCATGTTTTTCTTATTGACTTGTTTCTTTGCCAAGGGCTTTCTCCTTGCGAGAACGGAAGACCCAGCCTGCAGTAGCCGCAGAAAAACCAGCAGTCAGAGCGACAACCAGGGTGTTCCAGGGTTCCGGCAGTAGGGGTGCAAGTCGCTCAATGGTCTCGACACCGACGGTCACCATGTCACCGCCAGGTCCCTCAACGACAACCCGCTCCACAGTAGTGGGCGTCTCGCCTGGTACCAGGACGTGCTCCTTGCTGACGGTGCAACCTGCAAGCAGTACAAGAATCAGTAGGTATTTCATTTGCGCTTCCTCCTTCGCAGTTGCTGATTGCGGACCTTCCTCTTGGTTATGCGGTTAAACAGTTTCTGCCTAGAGTTTCGACCCATGCGCCCTAACGGACTGGCGCTTCTCTGTCTGCCAGAGTAGTATCCCGCACGAAGTGCGGCGGCCTTGTCAGATCGACTTCTATTTCCAGGTATCCTGCCTATAGCGATGCGCCTATTGGGCACGAAGTACTTCTCTTCAGCCTTGATTGAAGCACGGATAGCAAGAGATGTTTTTTCATCATGGGTGCTCCTAGACTCTGGCGGTAAATGCCTTTGCCTCCGTGTGATCTCTCCGTACTTATGTTTACCCACCTTGTAGGAATGGACTTTCAACCGCTTGTCGAGGGCGTGGTAAGACCTCCTTAGTTGGCGGGCTAACCCTCTAAATGCACGTGCTCTACTCATCTCCGCCTCCTTCGCAACCCTCTAAGTTTGGGTCTGCGATTAGTTCCAAAAGCCTTGCTGAAAAACTCTAAGTCCTGTGGTGTGACACGGAAGTCCTGCCCCTTTTTGATGTTGCTTATCCTGTTGCGAGGATCATCAAAGGCTTTAATCCGTTCAGCAGAAATGCGGCGAAGCCTAGCATCCACTCGTTTTTCACGAGCCATTGTGGCTCTGAGTCCACGGACGTTTCTGGGCATCCCTTTTTTGTATGCCTCGCCAGACGCTTTTACATATTTCCGGATATACTTTTCTCTGGCCTCTTTCGTGGCGCCCCTCATCAAAGCCGGATGAACATGAGGGCTTGTCATGCGTTTGCGAGGCTTGGACGTGTCGCTACGCTTCGCCATTCTCTTCGCCATTCTCTTTATCCCTGGCGGCCTGCTCCCAAACATTAGGCCCAGTTGCTTGAGCGCTCGTGCCCTACTCATCGTCTCTTCTCCCTATCTCGCATCTCCTGATGCATGGACTCGACCCGCTCCTCCAGTTTCGCCAGGGCTTTTGCAACCTGACAGATGGCGTCGCTATTTTGCTTAAGGGCAGAGGTCATAGACTCGTTATACTTCGCCAGATGACGAAGGAATGAGATGACTACTATGAGTATCGCAACCCCCCACGGAGCCTGCAACACCAACTCTTCCAGTACGCTTTCCATTTACTTCACCAAGTATTTCTGTCGGCGGTAGTTTGAGTAATCGACGTTCAAAAATGACGGTGCCAATCTGTGCTCAATGTACTTGAACTGGTCCAAGTAGAAGTCTGCCGCATTATACGACTTATCGTGCAGTGCGCTCATACGTTGGGCCTTTCTATGTGCCTCGTAGTATGAGAATCCTGTATCTGCAACAGCGGTAAATGGCAGTAGGTTCTGGAAGGGAACAAGACGACGACCCGACCTCACTGCAGTCGGCCTCATGGGTTCCCCGTCACGAATGAGCAAGTACAAATCTTTGGCAACCTTGGACAAGTCTTTGACCTTACCACCGGTGGGACCAAGAATCGTTTCGATGCCGATGCCATCCCCTCCACCTCTCATGTCAGCACGACTGAGTTTGTCGGCGTTGTACATAAGAAACGGCTCCGTGAAGATTCCCAGAACACCAGAACGGTCAACCGCCTCAAGCATCAACTGCTTGTATGCGTCATACATTTGCTCCTTGCTGGCGTTCTCTGAGTCAAGGAGGGCGGGGTATGGATTCTGACCTCTGAGTGCACCCTTGATTGCGGAGACCAGGGCGCCAGTCATGAGGAGGCCGGTAGCCCCCATCATTGCCTGGATTGCATCGTCTGGCCTTTTGTGAGCGCTTCCCATTCTCTGGACAAGGGGAACCATGACGTTCTCAGTAGCAATGAACCAGTATCGTTTGAACTGAGAAATCAATCCACCAAGACCGGTATTACCAACAAAAGAACTGCCTCGGTCGTCGGTCCAACCGGGGAGGTTTCCTGCACCAGGTGTGAGGATGGACATGTCAGAGTTCAACGAAAGGGCGGCGTTAAACTTGCGCTTCAGTTCGCCAACTCTGTCAGCAGAGAGATTGCCTACATTCCCACGCCACTTCTGGGAACGGGCGTAGTAGTACTTTCCACGAAGACCACCTTGCTCACCGAACTCGTCATACAAAACCTTCATGTCACGCACGTCAGCAACATCCAGTTTGAGCATCTTGAGGAAGATCTCATCAGAACCACTCAGGTTTTTTCCTCTGGCAAGTTTGTCAGCCACCCGTCCAAGACGTGAAGCGGCGGCACCGTTGTTGACTGCCTTCCAGAATCCATTCCAACGAGCCAGTTGGTTCCACTTGGTCATCTTGTCTGCACCTTGGGTGGAGGCAGATTCAACGAAGTTCTTAGCACGTTCACGGAAGTCTCGTTGCGTGCGAGAGAACTCCTGTATCCCGTTATCACCCGGCCTGTTGAGATACATCAACTGACTGACACGAGTGGCTGTTCCGTGTTGCTCCAAAGCATTGGCGTAGTCCATCATGTAGTAGCGGTCATCCGGTTCCAGGTCTGAAAGACGGCGCCTCAGTGCGTGATAGGCGTATCGGAATGTGGTGGCAACATAGGGCGCCATGCCTGCAGTGAGGACACCCATAGCCATGTCCGGCAAACTGGAGAGCGTCACCGCACCCATGCTTGTCGTGTAGTTCCAACGGCGCAAGAGCGGGCCTAGGTCTTCATGAAGAACACCCGTGTTTGCAGGAGTGCCGAACAGGCGACCATTGATGATTGAGAAGTCATCAATGATATTGGACATGTGCTTTTCGAGTTTCTTCCGCTTCTTGCTATCTGCCTCAGCGGAAATCTCACGAGTCATGTTCGCCTCAAGGCGCCAGTTCCTGTCAGCGGAAACCTCAATGTCATTCAGTTTGCCACGAACACCCGACAACTTCTTGATGGCCTGCTGTGCAAGAGCCTTGCCCTCGGTCCTCGGCTGTATGTTTCGCAGATTTATGCCAGGGTTTGAAAAGGGAAAAACTCCCTCTTGCCCCATCATTATCAGTCGGCGATCAGCAGTCATACCGAGTGCTTTAGCCAAATCGGGGGTCAAAGTCTCGAAGAAGTGCTTGTCGTATGCTGTTGCAAAAGCAGTTCCAGGCATGTAGTAGCGAGGGATTGCGTTTTTGAATCGAGCGGCCTGACCCATTTGCCCTGCCGCTTTGGTAACGTCGCTGATCCTGAAGGTTGCAATCTTGTCTGCGATGGTATTCAGTGCACCCACCGCATCATTGAAGTCGGACTCGAACTCGTCGATCATGTCTTTAGCAGGATTCTTCCTGGCCTTTGCATCGGCGATTTTTTTCTTAATAAGATCAAGCGTCGAGGATAGACGTTTGGCATTTTTGCCAGTCGATAACACCCGCAGTTGATCTGTCAAAACTGCTATCTCTAGTTTGGTTGCCACATCTTTCTTCTTCGCATCTGCGTAGTCCTGCATGCGAGGGGTTTCATCATGCAGAATAGCCTGCGCATCGTTGTATAGGCGTCGGAGGTCATTCATGGTTCCTTCCAACTTATCCTGTGGGATATTCGCCAGTCTCAGGTCAGCGATAGCCGCAGAGTAGTTGCTGAGAAGGTCTGCCTCCTGGGCAAGCATGGCGATTTTGTAGAAGGCTTCATGCTCCTCCTTTATTGACGGTAAAGGGGAACCTGGGTTGAACTGTGCTTCATCAAACTCTTCGATCAACTCTTCAATCTCTCGCTCAATCTCCTTGGACCGCTCCATGAAGTAGTTGCTTTCGGAGGAGCCTACCCTGCGCATAGCCGCACCACGCATAGCAGTGTGCCCATAGAAACTCATACGCTGAGCCTCGGCGCTGTGAATCAAGAAGTCATGCAAGTACTTGTCGGAGATGAGAACGGTGCGTCGATCTTCAGCGTTACTTCCACGAAGGGTTCCGTCGGGAGATTCCATGTAGTTCTGAACAACATTCCTGGCCTTTTGGACGTTTGGCCTTAATGATTCCAGTTCCTCCTCGGCCTCTTTCAACTCACGCTTGTGGGTCTCCATCAAGTAGGAAAACTCTTCACGGCTGACGGCGTCTATTTCTGAAGTGTATTTATCCTTCTGAGGGGTCAAAGTCAGTACCGCATTGCGTGTGTCCATATTAATCGTATAGCCCTTGAAGGCCTGCATGCCTAATAGGTCTGACCCCTCCTGGCTAAAATCAAGGTCACTGTGCACCTCGACGTCCCTTAATGTGAGGTTGCCAACCTTTAACTCTGGCACTTTGAAGTAGAAAATGGGCATAGTTTCCCCAGAGGCTATCATTGACTGCCCTAACCTCGCCTCGCCAGAAGACACCATCTCCTGTATTTTTTCAGGTGTAAACCCGAGTTTCTTCAGGGATGACCTGCTAACACTGATACCACTAGCACCGGTATCAACTGTGAACTCCACAAAAGAACTGCCTGACCCGTCTGGCTTGCCGACCTTCGCCTTTGTATATGCGTAGTCACCTTCTGCACTTCGACGCACTTGAAGGGATATCTTTTTTGCTTTAGGTACCACCTCTGATGTCTTGGCTATTTTGCTAATGTTATTAAGGGCCTCTATCGCACGCTGGGACTCCTCAATCTTTGCCGTTAGTTCAGGCTCCATTTTCTGAAATAGATCGTAGTAGCCATCAAGCACCGCTTTAACAGCCCCCTGTTGAATAGGCCGAGCGTTTTCCAAGCCAACGGTTAGAACCTCCATTGCGTCGTACATCTCATCGCTGTTGACGTGCAAGCCAGAGTTCTCGTTGACAGCCGCTCGGTCAATGATCCGGTGGACAAAGTTCTCGCCATGCAAGGTCAAGTACTTATGGCGAATCTCCTTCATGTCGGTGTAACCCAGTTGCCCAGTCTCGACGGCCAAGAGGTCATAAGCCTTCTGCTCACGAGTAAACTTCTCTACACCCTGCCGCAACATCTCCTTGGCTCTGTCGTTCAACGGCTCCTGCTGGTCGAAGACATTAATCCTCTGGTTGCTATCTGGGTGAACGATCTCAATGATGTCTGGGATCTCTATTGTTGTGTCGCCAGTGTTCCTGCGGTACAGCAGTTCGATAGCCCTGTCAAAGTCGTCCTTAATGGCATCTGCTTCTGTCAGGAAGTGGTCGATCCCACGCAGTTTGTGGCTGGAGAAGTTAGACCCCTCCTCCACTGCCCGGTTGATAATGTCGTCGTACTCCAGGCGAGTGGCACTGGCCTGGGCATCCATCAGGACCTTGAGTCTTTCAAGACTGGAGCCCGTTCCTTCGGTCCCGGTCTTAGCCATGGCAGTGTCGGTGTAGAAGTCAATGATGTCTCGGACAGACTTGAACTTGCTTGTAGCGGCACGCATGTTAGGCGTCAGCATGAAGGCCTTGTTGAGGAGCCTGTTGCCCCATGTCCCCTGCCGCAAACCAATCAACTCGACGATGCGTTCGTTGTTCGTGCCGTCCATCACTTGGTCAAAAACACGGTTGAACCGGGCTTCGTCGATAGCACCCTCTCCCGCCTGCATGGCATCAACCAAAGCGTGCACCTGCCTTTGCAGACTGGGATTGTCACGAAGGTTTTCTGCCATGTTGCGTTGGGCAAGGGTCAGCGATTCCTCAATGGTCTCTGCGCCATACCGGGCTTTGACAGCCGCTCTATAGCCAGAGCCAAGTGTTGCAATAGAGGAGGAAAGCAAGAAACCAAACGCTGTCTCCAACTTAATGTTGCCAATGACCTCATCGTATGAGCGGGTTAGTTGCCCTTCATACAAAACAGCCTCACGAATGCCGGAAGACACGCCAGTCCCCAGGGTTCCCAAAGCGGCGGCGGCTAGGATCTTCCTGGTTCGAGCCAACCGCTGAATGGCTTTTACTTTTAGAGCACCCTTGGTTGCGTATACGTCCACCCAGAATGACTCGTCGAATGGCAGTGAAGCAAAGCCCACCATAAGCAGTTCGTGCATTGCGGCCCGTGACATAACCTCACGGTCAACCAACTCCTGCTCCGCCATTAGTTGAATAGCACGACGACCTTCCATGGTGGCCTGCTCATTCATGCGGCGAAGGAACTTATCCTTCATAGCGTCCTGCATGTTTAAGGGAACAGGTCCACCGTAATCACCGTTCACAGGTGTGTAGCCGAGGTAATCAATCAGCAAAGACTGGTAGCCTTCTCGGATCTCCTCATCAATCATGTCAGAGAATGCTTCGGGATCACTACCCATAATGTTGCCGGCGATAACACCTGCAATGTTAGAGATCTGCCGGCCCACACCCGTAAGCAAGGGCTCGTTTCCTGTAATTAAAATGTCAGGGTTGTGGTACAGCCTGTTCAGTGCACCAGCGGCACCCACCTCTTGCCTAAGATAAGACCCCCAGAGCCACGGCTCATCGACATACCCGGCAGTTCTGCCAAGGTGCCCTACGCTATGAAACCCCTGGGCTACAGGGAACCCATGCGTCGGAATATACGGATCGTAATCAGTTGGCATACGGCCTCCAGCGGATAGACACCCGTGAGTCGTGAGTACTTGTTCCCAAGAAAGGCTCAAACTGCTCGTTTAACTCTGCGTCAATCCGGTTGATTGCACGCTGAATCATCTGAATGCCCTCAGCGTTCATTCGATTGTCGTCGGTCAAAGCGCTTCGACCTTGTGCAGTGGCTCGATCCATGTCTGCGTAAAGTACTTTCTTGGATTCCTGCAACTTGGCCTCAAGAGCCTTGCGAGCCTTCTTCAAATCACCGGCGGCTACAGCGCTGGCAAACTGACTGGCAACAGAGTCCTTGCGGTCCAAGGTTTTGGCAACAAAGTCTTCAGGCATTGCTTCTACAAGAGTATCTCCGATGTGATTCAGCAACCCACGGTTCGCTTGCTCGTCAGGCACTGGCTTGTAAAGATCAGGGTCTGTGTATCGAGCCTTGACCATGCGGTCCCCCATGTCCCTCAAGGTGTCTGTGACCTTGCCAGAACCACGAGTCAAAACCCTGCCGTAAAACTCTTTCAGTTCTTCTATCTCGGGAAACTGACTTGCCATTTGCATGCTTTGGAAGCGAGTGAATGTGTCCTGGACTTGCAGGAAGTCTTGATAAGCCATCTTCATTTCCAATGGAGAAGAGGGGGCCACGTCCATTTCATCCAGGTATGCAAGGAAGTAAGGGGTTTGCGGATTAAGTTGGCTATCCAGTGCAATCCTGTTGCTCTTCGGTTCGTAAGAGACCGCAGAGATGTTTAGGTAGTCATTGCCACCGTGAACACCCAAGGCTTTGCCATAGTCCTTGTGAGGGTACCTGGTAACTCCACCGATCCTCGTAGGCATCCCCTTGGACACCCATTGCAAGTAATACTTCTTGGCGTCCGGCATGTTTCTTGTCCCAGGTTCGGTAGCAAAGGTGAGGCCCTCTGCAAACATGGTTGCCTCAAACCTCTCCCAGGATTCTACATACGGCGCAAGTTCATCAGAGTCCAAGTCCAACCCGTCAGTCATGGGCGTAGCATCCTGTGTCGAACTGGAAAGAGACTCTTCACGCAATATGTTGTGCAGGTTCTGGATGTTTGTACCCGAAGCGTCGCTCAATCCCTCCAGGGCTTTCAACGCTTGCCCCCGGCTAACATCGTTGACACCGTAACTCACACGGGAAGACCCATTGGCAATATCTACCAGGTAGTCAACAGCCGCCTGATACTGATACTTGTTTACAATCTTTTGGTTCACGGGGAGTTGCATGTGCCCATGCAAGTCAACACGGCCATTCTTGGTGACGAACTGTGCAAACTGTTGTTGCACCTCTACGGGCCAGTCCTCTGAGGCTTCCATGGCATCAAGGGAGAGGTCCTGCCAAACTGAATCCCAACCGCCCATGGGCTCACCCGTTAGTTTGGCAAGGCTGTCCACGACATTTGCAGGAAGAACAATGGCGTCTTTGCTATGGGATTCCAATGCAAGAAGAGGCGCCTTTGAACCCCATGTTTCTGCGAAGTAGTCTAGCCTCTTAAACATGTCGTACTCTTCGGCAGTGGGTAAAGCAGGAGTTTCACGCCACTGCCTTTTTCTTGGGTAACCACCGCTGGTAGCCCAAAGCGATGGGTCAGACAGGCTTAGGATCGACCCTTCTATGTGTTCCCAGTTGCCCCAGGTTAAAAGTTCTCCGGCAATCCTAAAAGCACCTTGACCCAGTTCTAAGCCTTGGCGTGCACGACCAACGAGTTCTCCCTCGCCGCTCTGCCTGGCTCTTTCAACGTATTTACCGGCTTCACCCATCCTCTTCAAGTTCTGCATGATCGTGTGTGGAATGCCTTGATACTCAGCCAGTGATTGACCGGCGTACTGCATAGCAGTGAGTGGCTCAAGCCCTTGCTTCGCTCTTTGCCTGTTTCGATAGGCCAAGCCCTCTTTGATCCTGCTTTCTCCTTGGAGGCTTGTCTCTATCTTGTACTCAAGCCCCATTTCAGCGGCGACCATCAGTAGATTTCTTGGGTTCAAGATGGTTTTTACTATAGTCGAGGGTAGAAGAAGTGTCTTGCCTGCAATCTTGCGGAATGTGCCAGCATCTTCGGGGCCAGCGATCTTCTCGCCGACCTTCTTCATTACCTGATAAGCCCTAAGAGGAGCGCCTGCTACAGGTTTACCGGAGAAGTTCTTGATCCCCTCCTGCAACAAGTAACGCTTCATGTCTTGGTCTCGAACAGTTTTCAGCAGGTCAACAAGCGCCCTGTCTTTCATGGTGTCAATCAGGTGTCTCTTTGTGTACGGTACGTCCGCAACCTGGGAGAAGTCTTGGTACCCTTGGGTGGTCGTCAACTTTAAGAAGTGGCTCTCACCTTTCTCGGCTCCAGCCTTGAGGGCCTCCTCGATCATCTCTTCAGTAGCGCCGGTATCTAACAGCATCTTCTTGACAAGATTGCGGGTCGGCTGATCCAACATCTTGGGGCGCTCTACAAGATTCTTCCAACCGTCAGCCCCCATGTTGTCGAGTTCGGTTAGTGAAGGGGGGATTGAAATCCGGTGCCCCACAAGGCGTTCAATGGACTTCTCAGTTGTCCCATGCCAACCAGTAAGCCGGGCAAACCCTTCTCTCGTTGTGACGCCAAGTCCCGCAAGGGTTGCCGCAATGCCAGCAATAGTTGTTGGTGTTTCAATGTCAGGGTCGATTAGCCCTGCTTCATTTAACTGGCTCATCATCTCTTCGACGATGGCAGGATCTGTCTCATTGAGAGCCGTAATGATATCGTTTTCGACCTCTGCGTTTTCAACCCCTTGGTCTACCGACGCATCTGTGCTGTCGTCGGCAGAACTGCCAAGTCTAAGATAGTCACGCACTTGCTGATTTGTACGATACCCTTCACCGGCGACCCCCTTGTACACTGGCTCGGTCGTCATCCCACCAAGAAGGTCGTGGTACGCCTTGGTGTTACTGTTATAGGCAAGTGGGATAGCGGTTCCATTTACGTCAACGCCAGTAAAGAAGTATGGTGCGTCGGCACCGGCTCTGTTCGGATAGATCACCCTGAACTCACTAGCACGAGGCACGCTTGGTCCAAGGTTGGCATTGTATCGCTCAATGAGTTTGTCCCTAGAGAGAGCGCTCAACCCTCGGGGGTCGAAAGCAAAGGACTTGGATTCAGGATCGTAAATGAGTCCGTTGTCCTGCATCTCTCGAAGAAATACCGGCGCAGTTTTCTCATCCAGTTCGACACCAGACTGAGCAACCGTGCTGTCACGCAAGAACTGCTCAATGAGAGCCAAGTTCTCTGGGGTGTTTATGTCGGAGGCAGTAAGGCTTGTGTCACCACCTACGCTGATAGTCCCAGCGAGGAGTTCCATGAATGCCTTGGCATTCGCATTCTCAGGCGCAAGGAGATTGATCTCCACTCCCTTTTTCGTCCCGCCTATAAACTCAGCAGATGCTAAAGTCACACTGTTAGATCCGCCTCCGCCCCCACCGCTTCCTGAACTCCCACTGGACGGCACAGCGGCAACGAACCCATCGGGCAGTATGTCGTTTGCCGTAGCGCCAAGTACATGGTGCTTCTTGTTCCCTTGGGGATATGTAATCTGAGAGACGATGAGTTTCTTTTTAAGAGCCTTCGGGTCGGTCTCCCTATCCAACAGGGCTCTGTTCTTCATGGCAATGAAAGGAGTGACACTGGATGTGTTACTCACGGCGCCCCTGGCCGCAACCTGTTGCTCCACTGTATCCAAGGGGGTCTTTTGCAGTGTCTTGTAGTCCCGTGCGGCTTCCCCTAGAACCTCTGCCTGAACAGGGTCAGACGCATATTGCAGGTTCTTGATGAACTGGGTGGTCCTGTTGGGGTCTTCAGACATTTCAAACAGGCTCTGGTCATCGAGTTGCGACAAGGACCGATTGAAGGACGACCGCATGTTTGATTCCATCTGGGCGATAGTCAAACCGTCCAGGTTCATGGCTTCCGCACGATTCTTGATGCTCTCGATTTCGTCTGCCCCACCGCTGGCCATGTCTGCCAAGTTTACGTCTTTGGAAAACTGCACAGCCGTCTTTACAATCTCGCCTTTAACAATCGACCGGGCATCATCATCTGTGAACGGTGCATCCTTCAGCCTCTGCTGGGCGCCTTCCATGTAAGCGTCAAGGCTTTGCTCAGACTCCAAGGGGCGAACCACTTGCTTTGCCAAGCCGGCATCGTAGTAGGCATCAAACTGGTCTAAGGCTTGGGCCATCATGACTCGACGGGTGGACTCTTTGACCTTCTTAGCCTCGTCTGTCTGCAGGTTCAGTTCGTTCAGTTGCTTGTCAACAAGACCTGAGACAATCTCATTTCTGTTAGGAAGAACGTGCTCTCTGCGTAGCCCACCCTTCCCAAAAGGGGTACCTACATAGGACTTCTCAAGTTTCTGTTCTTCACCAGCCTTGGCCGCCGCCTCTTGCAGTTCGTCTTCAAACTTGGGGAGATTCGTGGCCTCCCACTCTTGAAAGGCAAGGTTGTCTTCTTTGCTTTTCTTGGCCTTGTCATCTTGAACAAGACCGGATACAAGTTTCACCCCCTGGACTACAGAGTTGAAAGCAGACATGTGCTTTTCGTAATCCGTGACTGCATCTTCGTAGGCGCTGGTATCAACCCCTATGTCAGCCGGAGTTTTCTGAGCACCTCTGATGTTGAACATTGCCATGACTACCTCTTATGCCAAAGATCTAAACTCATCGTCTTTGCGACCAGGCAGTCCAGCAAGAACCGCCTCGCCTTTATACACCGCTTCACGCATAGTCCCCGTGTCTGTCGCACCAGCAGAGCCTGAAGCCGTGTCCAATCCCCCAAATGCGTATTTGGATCGCTCGTCCATAGCCCTGGCCGATTCGGTGCGGATGATTTCTCCAGCACGACCCAGGAGGCTTCTGCGCTTAGCCTCCCTCGCCAGTCGTTCGGCTTTCTTGCGTTTCTTTTTGGCGCTTCTTCCAAAAATCCCGCCGGCCAACAAGCCAACAGCGGCGCCAATAGGGCCCCCGACTGCCCCGAATAACTGGCCCAGTTGCGCCCCAGCAGTAGCGCCTTCAATGCCCTGTGAAAACTCTTCTGACATTAGCCCTCCACGCTCACATCTATCGTAATACCAGCCAGTTCAACCGGATACGGTCGGTCAGAGGATATCTCCAACAGGGGCTGAACACCATACAGACCAGTGACAGCCACCTCGTACCACCCCTGCAGAGAAGCGTGCTCTCCAGTCGTGGTGAATATGGAGCCATCCGCTTCGTACCCGTTAACTTGTACGGACTTCGAGTTGTTCAAGTTGACAATCACAGATGAGTAGTTCTTTACCTTACCCAGCGTTGCGCCAGGAGGGGCCGCTACCTCCGGAACCCTTGGCTGAACCTTCATGTTGATCTTCTTGCCTACTACAGCAGTGGTTGGTTTTGCAGACAAACCAAGACTACTGATATTGATTGTAGATGGCGTCCCAGCGGCTACCGGGAACTCGCCTTTGTAGACACCATCAAGGACAACGCTTACCGTTTGCCCATCCAGGTGTGTAATCGGAGCAGAGAGAGCGGTGTCACTAGAGGTTCTCCAGAACTCTTGGGGGAAAACCAGAGACGTAGCACTGCTGGCACTGATATCAATGGTCACTGCTTCGTCCAAGAACAATGTGCTGTCGTATCTGTGCAACCTGTAGAAGTTCCCTGCGTCCACTGCAATGTAGAAGTCGTCGCCGGAGGTTCTGTCCCCACTAGCGTTTTGCAGGTAGTTGCGACTGGGGCACAAAGAAACACCCGCAGGGAGTTTTAATCGAGACCAGCCGAAGAAACCTGCATTCTCGTTGACACGGACAGCCAGGTATTCGCCGTCAGAGAGCCTGAAGATGACAACCGGGTCCTGCTCGGTTTCCCAAACAATCATCTCCTCGATGGTAGCGTCCCTGAAGAAATGCTCATGATCGGAAGAGATGTCTACGCTGGTATACCTCTGGCGTTGATCGATGTACCGCATAGCACGGACGGTCTTTTTGTCCTTCTGAACAAAGAGCAGGTAGGTGCCTACCATGACCGGCCTAATGCTGGCAGAGCCATAAGAAGATTGGCGATCTACGCCGGCGCTTACAGCAGAAAGAGGGCTACCCTTTACGCTGAACTCGCCTGTGTCGGTTCCTATGATGAGGTCTTCTGTGGATTTGAGGAATCGAACCCGGCTACCCCGCAAGTCATTCACAATGAAGTGGATTCCGTCGGTGGCTGTGCCGCCAAGGTCAAAACTTTCCGGCTCGTCAACCACGCTACCAACCACAACCTGGGGCTCACCCTTGAATCCAGCAAACATGACACGACCCTGGTGGCTGGCACCAGCGCTCGGGAATCCCACTGCGTGTGACCAACCCAAGGAGTACTTGGCTGTGGGGGCAGTGGTTTTGGGACCCGTGATGCACTTCGCCAGGAAGCAGTTGTCGTGCCTGGAAGTTATGGCAAAGGTCCCACCGTTCACATGGATGACCCCGCCGTGCCTGGCTTTCGTGTCAGGGGTTAACTGGTCCCCTCTTTCGTAGGTGTCCCAAGCGGTTTCATGCCCAGCAGGGACAAAGTCCACTAACTGGTCGCTGTCAATGCCCCCAAAGTAAATCTGGACACTATCGCCAGGGATCGTTGTTCGCATGGCGTAGTTAGCAGTAGTAGAAAGCCCATTGGTTGTAGCGGTATTGATGTTTTTTATGACAACTTGAGGAACAGGCTTGTCAGTTTTCCGGTCCCTCAGCGTATATATCGGTGCGGCAGAAAGGTTGATAGAGCCACTAGGCCCTGACCGGTTTATTGCAAAGGCCCTATACACAGGCGTAGAGGGGTTTGATCCATTGCTATCGCTACACTCTGCCACTTGGTAGAAGTAGTCCGTATTGCCGCCGCCGTTTTCTGAGATCAAGCAACCCACCAACTGATTCGCCGATATGGCTGAAGGCAAGGTGACTGAAGTCATGTTGCAGGCAAAGAACCTTTGGGTCCTGTCAGGGTCATCCAGGTCCCTCCTGGCGTCTGTATTTGCATCAAGTGCGTATCCAGAGTCTTTGTAAGGACCATCCCAGTCGGCGGGGTCCAAGAACATGTCTGCCATTTGATGGAAAGCCGCAGACCCAATGTCCATGTTGTAGTTGTGGAGGGTCCTGACCTCTGCTTTTCTTGGGCTAATCACGTCTGAAATGCGAACCCAAAGACCCATCCCAGTTTCTACGTGATCTCCGTAAACAGATGAGTCCGGGTCATTGTTTGCATTGTGAAACCGCATGTATCCAATGCGATAAATAGCCCCTTTGTCCAAGTTGGTGAAGAAATCCCGAGTGGCTACAAGTTCGCCTGTGCTAAAGAAGGCACCCCCGCCGGAGGCGTCAGTTAACTTCGTAGCGGATACGCTAAACCGGTCTCCAACAAGACGCACCTCGGGAGATCTGCGAGAGACTTCATACGGGCGTGTCGTCAACTTGTCTTCCTCAACACATACTTCTATAGGGAAGTTGTCTGCGTGCATGACGACAACCTTGTCCTTGTGCTGGAAGTACTCCAGTTCAGGGATCTGGCTTTCTGTGAAGTTGTGCATTCCAAAGGTCGTTGTGAAGTTGTTTGTCAGTGAAGACCCGGAGCCCGGAGGCAGGTAGTTCTTGTCTACGTTGCCGCCTGTGTAAAGAGTGCCCGTTGCCTTGAACGGAAGATTCGATTTGGCTAACTGTTTCCAGGGCCCGTTTCCAGCCGCAGTGGTAACGCCCGTTGCATTCGTTAGCACATTGTTGATGACGGCACGAATGGTGTGAAACTTTGCGCCGTTGCTGTCCTGCATGACCTCGAAGGCAAGGGCATAGATGTCGCTCTTGTACTGAAACGGAATCAACTTGCAGGCTAAGGACGTGTAGGTATCTGTCGTTACTGAGTTATCCGGGTCGAATGCGGTGTCACCCACAAACGTAGTGCCGCAACGCTTTTCAACGGTCCCGCTAGAGGAAACGATAGCCCCCTCCAGTTTCCTGCAGGAAGTCTCGTAAACCTCCGGTTTCGCCATGCCGTCTAGACGAGGCGATATCTCACCGTTCCTGAAACTAAGTTGCGGTCGCCACGTCATTACAGACTCCTATACCTGGACTCTACCAGTTCGCTAGGCGAGAAGTACCGAGCAGAGTTTTCTTGGCCGTCGATACCACGTGCCTTGAGCAGTGCTTCCTTCACTTTCTGCTCCAGCAGTGCGATCTCATTCGCCGACTTACCGAAGTTGGGTGCTACAAATGCACCGAAGGCCAAGCCCAGTGCGTGCTTCATGGCAGGTGCCAGGAGGTCTACATTGTCTCCAACGTCAAACACATACTCCAACTTGGCTGTGCTCTGGTTTGTGCAGAGGCAACGACTCTTAGTCCCGCTGGTGTTAGCCACAGCCTCGATCTCCCACATGACAGACTCGGAGTTATCCGGTTGATTCCTGTGACCATTTACCGTGAGGGCACGAATGTAGTCACTCGGCAGTGAGAAAATGTTGGCCCACCGGGAGGTGTCCTTAAAGTCCGAGTTAGGCATAGCAGTCAATGCCGCCGTCGTCTTGCACCCGTTCCAAGCATGGTCGCTAATGAACTGTTTGCGGAAGTTAGGCCAAACAGAGCGCAAAAGCACCGCCTGGGGCGTGGTGTCGTTTGTAGCGGAGTTTACCGTAGCAACGCCCAGTTGGGTCAGCCCGGTATTCCAAATCTCTTCAATCGCCACGATTTCACTCCTTGTCAAAAGGTTCTCTTCAATGTCCCCAACGCCGTCAATCACAACCTGAAGGTCGTACAGGATACGGATTGTAGCATCCGTTGTTGCAGTGGCACTGCCTGATCCGCTAGATTCCCCTGCCGCACCCGATCCGTCAGCCTGCCCACTCGCTCCTGCTGTTGCAGTCACCCCCGCAGTCAGGGCAAGAGATTGAGTTGTCGTTGCCGTAGCGGCACCGGAAACCGAAATGCTGGCTACAAGGTAATGCTGTGTCTCTCGCACAAGGCTTGCATCTGCCAAGGCGTTAAAGGTCAGGGTGTTTTGATGCGTCAGAATCCAGTCGTGAGAAGAGACAATATCGTTAAGGCCCGTTGGGGCAAGACCCCTGGCTATAACCTCGTTTGCCACAAGGCTTCTGATCTGAGGCCCTGTAGTCACGGTCACTGCGGCAGATATCGTGAAGATAACGTCTGGGTCTGGGTCTGGGTTGATCTCCCAGGTTTGGTCTGCGGTTATAGAACCAGAAGCAGA
>JGI25132J35274_1000031_pt1 | contig 37690 bp, 59 predicted proteins | sample ETNvirenome_6_30_FD_35274 | JGI IMG/M metagenome (IMG submission 35274)
ATCGCAGCTAACTTATATGCTGTAGAGGGTCAGTTACTTGGTAACGGAACAATTGCAACACCTTTTGATGCACAATAATAAATAATTAGTGGCTCCTTCGGGAGCCACAACTAAATAGGAGAATTTATGGCAGTTAAAGCCGACATACAAGCTACTAGATCAGATGCTGCTGCAGGAGCTTCTGCAGTTATAGCTCCTCCAGTTAGATTAAAAGGAATTATAATAGCTTCTGATGGAACAGGAGCAGGAACTTTAGAATTATCTACTACATCTAATTCTGGAACAACTTTGTTTCAAGCAGATATACCATCTGGAGATGTAATTAATTTTAATTTTCCAGAAGATGGAATTTTATTTCCTGCAGGTGTTTTTTGTAAAACTAAAACTAAGGTTACTGCATATACATTATTAACTGATAAGTATAATGCACCACAATTAACAACATCTAATCCAGGATAATAAATGTCAGGTGGAGGAAGTTTTACATCAGACCAGTCGGTAAAACACTCGACTGGCACAGAGCAGATGGTTCCAACTACTAGAAGAGCTAGATTGACATCTATTCAAGCTAAAGGTAATTCCACAGATGGATCTATAATTTTTAGATCAGGTGGTGCAACTGGGACAGTAATAGCAACATATCTTTTTGGAGAAGAAGGTTTAGATATGTACTTACCTGGATCTGGTATTTTTTTTCCAGAAGGTATACATGCAACAATTGCTAACACTGCAGGTGTTACTATTACATTTACTTAATTATGGATAATTATACTTTAGAGTTATTAAGTTTTAAAAAAGGTGGTATGCCACCAAGAAATAAAAAAAATTATCGACCTACCAAAAAAGGTGCAGGTATGACAGAAGCTGGAGTTAAAGCATACAGAAGAATGAATCCAGGCTCTAAATTAAAAACTGCAGTAACAGGTAAGGTTAAGCCTGGGTCAAAAGACGCAAAGCGAAGAAAGAGTTTTTGTGCTAGAAGTTTAGGACAAATGAAAAAATTTCCTAAAGCTGCAAAAGACCCAAATTCAAGAATTAGACAAGCGAGACGTAGATGGAAGTGTTAGACTATGTCTTATTTAAATGCTAACATACCACCTATATATTGTAAAATAAGAAAGGAGTATCTTTATGATCTTAAAGAACATAAGGGAGAGCATAGTGACTGTGTTATCTTTAGTATTAGCAGTATTTCAGGTCGTGCTATCTTATTTAACATCATGTTACCAAATGGTGCTTGTTATTGGAGATTGCCTATCTCAGCATTTTTCCAAAAACAATTTAATAGAAGCGAAGTGCCCGATATGCAAGTCCACGAGTTGGAATTGTGGAATTGTTTTAGTTACTGGCCTAGTGTCACTTGTTTTGATTGGTTGGATGGTTTAAAAGGTAAATATTTAGGTTTAGACAAAAAATTTTATCATGGTAAATACTTATTTACAATCGATTGGGCTCATCCAGACGTTAACATCTTGGATACTGAACATTCTGAAATTCCTCAAGAACATAAGTGTGCACATATATTGGAGCTTGATAACGGTAATTATGCAGCTCAGCCTAATAATCGTATTCTTTGGCACTGTACTAGCTATACTACTGATAACGATTGGCCTGACTATAAAGTACAAAGTACTTACTGGGACGCAGAAGACTCTAGCATGGTTACAGAGGATTCTGATAAGATGTTTTATCAAATGGAAAAAATAAAAAATGATAAAAGAACATATGAATCTTACATAGATTATGCAGATGATATGTCTTTTGAAAACAATGGTAAAAAAGATGATTGATAAATTTTTATATAAATGCTTTGCAGGGCTAGACAAATTTTGTGGATTAATAGACAAATTGTTTACACCTAAGAGACAGAAAAAAAATGGCAAATAAACCACTCAACATNTCTGAGTCTGCTGCCGTACAGATGCCGATGAAAACGGTTGCCTCTCTGATTTTGCTAGTTGCGGCTGGCGTGTTCGCATACACCGAGCTGACGGCCAGATTAGTTTCACTGGAAACATCACGTGAGTTGTTTGAAAATGATTTGTTAAAAAAATCCGAACAAGTCCCCGTGGACCAAGAACAACATTTTTTGCTCGAAGATCTTTATAAGTCAGTAGAGAAAATGGAAAAGACTCAAGAAATGAATATGACAAATAAAGTTAATATAGAATTTTTAGCTGAACAATTAGATAAAGCACTAAAAGATATAGAAGAATTAAAAGATAAGGTAAGAGAAAATGGCAACGGGAAGAATTACTAAAAAAGTTTTAGATTATATAGCTCACATAAATAAAGAAGCTAAACAAATGAATTATGTAAAAGAATTAAAAAAATCTGTAGAACATGGTAAGAATGGTACACAGAAGTATGTAATTAAAGAAGGCGAAAACAAGGGTAAGATAGTATGATTTTAGAAGTAGTGGCTCTTCTTATGATAGTCAATGGAGAGATTAAGGAACACAGAATTCAAATTGATCCTGACACAAGCAAACCTTCAATGGCAATGTGTTTAAAAGGTAAGAGGACTGCTAAGAGACAAGAGAAAGGTACAAACATACAGCACCAGTGCATAAAATCTATGGCAGAGGTGGAACAAAATATTGATGGATCTTTATCAATTAAAAAATTAATATTGGATTAATAATATGAAACTTTCACGTAACTTTAGTCTTTCAGAGCTTATTAAATCAGACACTGCTATTAGGTTAGGTATTGATAATAACCCTAATGCAGATCAAATTGAAAAATTAAAATTACTTTGTGAAAATATTCTACAACCCGTAAGAGATCATTTTGGCAGGGTAACGGTTACTAGCTGCTTTCGGAGCCCAGAGTTATGTGCAAAGATTGGCAGCAGTTTAAATTCGCAACATACCAAAGCTGAGGCTGCAGACTTTGAATGTCTAGGCACAAGTAATGCTGAAGTCTTTGACTGGATCAAAACAAACCTTCCTTATGATCAGATGATCCTTGAGTTTTTTACTCCTGGCGAACCTAACTCGGGGTGGATTCACTGCAGCTACGTGTCTGATAAACCAAGAAAACAATTATTGAGGGCGTTTAAAGAAGATGGTAAAACTAAATATAAACCTGTAATAGGTTCAGCAATGGAGTTAGTATAATATGGCAATATCAAGATCACAAATGCCTAAGCAAATAGAAGGCAAGTTAAGAGGTGCAAGAGACGAAAAGAAGAAAAAAAAGAGAGTCATTGCAGCTATTAAAAGAAAGAAGAACCCTTTGTTCAAAGCATAGACTGTCAGTTAAAGAAGTGTTATAATTCTTTACTATGACAAAACTATGCCCACGAGGAAAAGCAGCAGCTAAAAGAAAATTTAAGGTATATCCGTCAGCATACGCTAACGCATATGCTAGTAAAATTTGTGCTGGTAAAATTAAAGATCCATCAGGTGTTAAAAGAAAAGATTTCAGAGGGCCTAAACCAGCTGGTAAAGTTTCTGGTGGAGAAGCTAAAGTTAAAAAAGTAATTAGCGGTTTAAAGAAAGCTTCAAGAACACACGCAGCTCAAGCAAAAACTTTACAATCAGTTGTAAAAGCTTCTGATGGACAGTTTGCACAAAGACTAGAACCTTATGATGGTAGCTATATTAAAGGCAATCTAGCAGGACATGAAGTTTCAAATAAAAGTCTTTCTAATTATTATAAAGGAATGATTGATGAGTGATAAAAAAGTAATATTACCTGATTATTTAAAAAAATCAAAAACTAAAATTGGTGGTGGTTTAGGGATTAGTGATGATGAATTAGTGACTACTCCAAAAATTGGTTTTACATTTGAAAAAGGAAAATCAAGTTTTAACATAGACGCACAAAAACCGTTCAGTAAAGTTGATAAAAAAAACATAAGCAGCACTATTTCTGCAGGATTTACTAAGGGCAATATAGAAGAGGGAGATACCTCTGAGTTTTCAATAACGGGATCAAAAACAGGAAAATCAAAATATGGCGAAATTACATTTAAAAAAATTTTAGGAAAGAAAACTGGTGATGAAGTTAAAAAAGGCAGAATGTTTACTGCTGCAGAAGTAAGAGCTTTAGATGAAGCTAAATCATCAAAAAATTATAAAAAGAAAGATAGAATTAAATCTAGTGGAGATAAAGAAAAAATTGAATTAATGGGTACTAACCTAAAAAAATATACAGAGGGTGGTATGTGCCGTGGAGCTGGAGCAGCTATTAAAGGCATGAAATTCAAAGGTGTATTCTAATGGGACTAAGAAAATGGTTCGATCAAAAATGGGTAGATATTGGGAGCAAACGAAAAGATGGTTCTTACGCACCGTGTGGTCGTTCAAAATTAGCAGCGGATCGAAAACGGAAGTATCCAAANTGCGTCCCTGCTGCNAAAGCNGCAAGGATGACAGACTCTCAAAAGAAGAGTGCCGTTGCNAGAAAAAGAGCTAAAGCTCAAGGAGTCGGTGGTAAACCAACAAATGTCAGCACCTTTACCAAGAAGTACTATGGTGGTATGATAGAAATTTAAGGAGAATTAATATGTTAAAACCAGTGAATAAAGAAAAAAATCCAGGACTTGCAAAGTTACCTGAAAAAGTAAGAAACAGAATGGGTTATGCTAAAAAAGGTAAAATGGCAAAAGCTAAAAAAGGAATGTCAGTCAAGGGCGATGATGCTAGAGACATTAGAAAAGTTGAAGAAAAAATTGGAGCATCTAGAAGTTCAAAAAGAGAAAAAAAGATTATGAAAGCAGGATTAGGTGCCTTAGCTATAGGAGCTGTAGCTGCTGAAGGATTAAAAAAAATTATGAAGAAAAAATCTGACGTTTCTCCAGCTATGAGTAAAAAAAGCCCAATAACAAAGTTACCTGTAAAGGAATTATACCAAAAAGCTACAGAGCAGAAAAAAGCAAAATCAGGAAAAATGATTAAAGCTTCTATGGGTAAATCTGTTAGAGGTTATGGGGCAGCTAGAACTTCAGGTATGGGTTTACAAGATGAAAGTTTACCACCAGGAAAATCTTTAGATTACTATAAAGATTTAATGTAATGAATTATGGCTACGTCAGGAACTACTACATTCGATCTTCAGATCGATGATATTATTGAAGAAGCATACGAGAGGTGTGGTATTCGAACTAATAGTGGTTATGATTTAAGAAGTGCTAGACGTAGTTTAAATCTTTTATTTTCAGAATGGGGAAATAGAGGCGTTCATCTTTGGAAAGTAAAATTAAATCAAATACAATTTACTGCAGGAGTTGCAACCTATTCAGTACCAACTCAAGTTAATGATGTTTTAGAAGCTTATATTTCTTCTACAGGTGCAATCAACGGGACTTTAAATACTGCTCTTACAAACTCTGCTACTACAATTGTTTTAAATGATGCCTCAACTTTTGCATCGAGTGGGACTGTAAAAATTGGTTTAGAATTTATTACTTACACTGGTAAAACTGCAACAGATTTAACTGGAGCAACAAGAGGAGCTTTAGGTTCATTAGCAGTGGCTCATGCTTCAGGTGTACCTGTTGAAAATGTAACAGGCCAAGGGACATCAAGCACACAAGATATTGCACTAACAAAAATAGATAGATCAGCCTATTCAGCGTTACCTAATAAATTAGAGACAGGTCAACCCTCACAATATTTTGTTGATAGACAAACACAACCAACGATAAGTGTTTACTTAGCACCAGATGCATCAACATTTACAACTTTAAAATATTATTCAATAGATAGAATTGAAGATTCAGGTGTGTACACAAATAATCCAGATGTCCCTTTTAGATTTTTACCATGTATGTGTTCTGGTTTAGCATATTATCTATCACAAAAAAAAGCACCTGATAGAATTCAATTATTAAAACAACTTTATGAAGATGAATTATTAAGGGCTTTAAATGAAGATGGTTCTAGAACTTCTGTATATATTTCTCCACAAACTTATTTTGGAGATGGTATATAATGAGTTACGCAAGAGGAAAAAGGTCTAAAGCAATATCAGATAGATCTGGTATGGAATTTCCGTATACAGAAATGGTAAAAGAGTGGAATGGTTCATTAGTACATATATCTGAATTCGAGCCAAAACATCCTCAACTTGATCCTCCTTATCATAAAGCAGATGCTATAGCTTTAAGAAATCCAAGAGTTATGAAATTTCAACAACCCTCTCAAGAATTTGCAAATGATCAAACGATTTCAGATTCAGGTGGTGCAAGAGTAGGTGTAGCAAATTTATCTTTACCAGGAGATTTTGCTTTTAGAACACAAGAATTTCAAGTGACATCTAATGGAATAACAACAACAATAAATGATATGATACCAGAAGATCCCTCTTTACAAAATAGAAGAAGAGAGCTTTTGGCATCAATTGGATCTGTGGGGGTAAGTATTACATAATGGCAATAACACATGCAAATTTTTTAACTCAAGTTAGAAATTATACTGAAGTAGATAGCACAGTTTTATCAGATGCAATCATACAAGATTTTATAAAATCGGTTGAATTAGATATCGCAGGGAAAGTAGATTATGATGACTTAAGAAAGTATGCTACTTCAAATTTTACAGTAGGTAATAGATACGTACTTTTACCTGGAGATGCTATTATAGTTAGATCTGTTCAACTTATAGATAGTAGTAATAACAGAACTTTTTTAGAAAAAAGAGATACAAGTTTTATTTCTGAATATGCTCCAAATTCGTCAACAACTGGAACACCAAAATATTGGGCAAACTGGGAAGATAATGTTCAACAAGGACCAGTTATTTTAGTTGCTCCTACGCCAGATACTGCAGATACAGTGCAATTAAATTACATAAAATCTCCTCCAGAATTCACTAGTACGACAAATACTTATTTGTCTACTAATCAAGAATCGATGCTACTTCATGGTGTTTTAGCAGAAGCTTTTAGATTTTTAAAAGGACCCGACAATCTATACAATCTCTATAATTCAAAGTATAATGAAGAAACACAAAATTTTGCCCTACAACAAATGGGTAGAAGAAGACGAGGAGAATATCAAGACGGGGTTCCAAGAATTCAAGTTGATTCTCCAAGTCCTTAAATTTAAAGGAGAAAAACATGGCAATAACAACAAACGCAATTTGTGATTCTTTTAAAAAAGAATTACTACAAGGTAAACACGACTTTGATACATCATCTGACACATATAAGTTAGCAATGTACACAAGTTCTGCAACTTTAGGAAAGTCAACAACTAATTACTCAACATCTAATGAAGTGTCATCATCAGGCTATTCAGCTGGTGGTGGAACTCTTGTTAACCAAGGTGTAAAAGTTTCATCTTCAGTAGCAATAACTGATTTTGCAGATCTTTCTTTCGTAGGTGTAACACTTACAGCTAGAGGTGCATTAATTTACAATACAACAACTGACGGTGGTTCTAACACTACTGATGCCGTTGCTGTATTAGATTTCGGTGGAGATAAAACTGCAACTTCTGGAACATTCACAATTCAGTTTCCTGCATTTACAACTTCTGCTGCGATCTTAAGATTAGCTTAAGGATTATAATGAATGTCAAATGCATGGGGTGCACTTAGTTGGGGACAAGGAAGTTGGGCGGCACAAGGAGATGTTGGCCTTACTCTCACTGGATTAAGTGCATCCTATAGCATTGGCAATGTTTCTGCCACAGGTATAATAGAAGTTGGTTGGGGTGGAGACACTTGGGGCGAAAATGAATGGGGAGATCTTTCAGGATCACAACCTACAATTACAGGACAACAATTAACTTCTTCAATTGGCACACTACAATCAGTTAGTGGAAATGCTATTGTAGAACCTTCAGGAACAAGTTTAACATCATCATTAGGAGAGGAACTAGCAGGAATATCTGTTACGGTTCAAGTTACTGGTAGTTTAGAGTCTATGGCAGTTGGTAGTACAACTGTTGGAATAGGTGTCCCTGTAACTGGAAATGTTGCTACTTCAAGCATTGGTTCAGTAAGCATTGATGAATCACAACTNACAGGAATTGGTTGGGGTAGAAAAACTTGGGGTAACTTAGCTTGGGGAGGTGCTTATTCAGTAATTGCCACTGGGCAACAATTAACATCCACAATAAATTTCCCTGCAGCAAACGCATTTACAGATATTGATGTAGCAGTTACAAGTGCAGGACAAATATCTACAACTTTTGGAAGTTTTTCATTAAAAATTGATCAAGATATAACTGTATTTGCAGCTGAAGATCAACTTGATTTTACAATAGGTTCTTCAGATTTAGAGGGAGATGCATTAGTAGAAGTTACAAGTGCAGGGTCATTAACTGGATCAATCGGAACCACAGTTGCTGGATTAAAAACTCCTGTGGATGTTACAGGTATTCAAGCTTCATTTACGCTAGGNACATTCAATTTAGTACAAACGACTGTTGAGCAACCTAGTGGAAATCAAGCAACTTTATCGTTAGGTCAACATGCTGAAATTCCAGGTCAAATAATAGGTGTANGTGGTTTACAAAGTACNAGCTCAATGGGATCAGTAACTGTTACAGGTACTGCTGTTTTAGACATAACTGGTATAGATTTAACTGCATCAATAGGAAATCCATTAGTAACTTCATGGCAAGAGATTGACCCTGGAGTAACTAATAATTGGACAGAGGTTGATTTAGCAGCATAGGAAAGGTATAATTAACAACATTAAGGAGAATTTATTATGGCATCAAGTTATTCAAGTGATCTTAAACTAGAATTGATGGTAACCGGAGAAAATGCCGGTACATGGGGAGATAAAACTAATACTAATTTAAATCTTGTTCAACAAGCGGTGGCAGGTTATGAGGCTATAGATGTTGCATCAGCAGATGTAACTTTAGCTATGACTAATGCACAAATATCAAACGCAAGAAACGCAACTTTAAAATTAACTGGCACATTAGCTGCTAATAGAACTGTAACTTTACCAGACAGTATTGAAAAAGTTTTTAATGTTGTAGATGGAACAGATCATGCTGGAAACACATTAACGTTTAAAACGGCTAGTGGTACAGGTGTCCTTTTATGTGAGGGTAACTGTTACGTTTTATATTCAGATGGAACAAATGTTGAAAAAGCAGTTGAATATAGAAAGTGGAGAACAGTATCGGCTGCAGAAACTATTCAAGCAGGAGCTAAACTTTTTGTAGACACAAGTGGCGGAGCTGTAACAATAACTTTACCTGCGTCTCCAGCAGTTGGAGATGAAGTGCATTTTATAGATTCAAGATTTACTTTTGACAGTAATGCTTTAACCGTTGGAAGAAATAGTTCAAAAATAGCAAACGCCTCATCAGATCTAGTAGTTAACACTGAGGGGGCTGGTTTTGGTTTGGTTTATTCTGGATCAAATGTTGGTTGGACTTATATGGAGAAATAATATATGGCTACGAATTCTGCTTGGAGTGTAATATTTGAAGATAAAACAATAGTCAAACAACAAGGCGATGGTGCTGGAATTGGCTATGTAATAAATGATGATGATTTTTGGAATCAATCAAAATTCTCAAATATTTGGGCAATCCAATATGGAACTACAGACCCTAATGATGAAGTAGAGCATAGAGATACTACTCCTCATTCTTCTTGGACTGATGCTAANTTAGGTAACATCCAAGACTTTATTGATAGATGGGATGCTGCTCATTTAGCTGAGCTTCAATCAGAATGGGATGAAAATAATGTTGAAGGAGAAACATCGGAGGAAAAAGTAGAAAGACTAGGGTCAAGACCAACTACATATAGTTCTTAGTTTTTTGAAATAAAATAAATGTCAAATTACGAAGCAACTAGATATAATTTTGATGCAGCAAACCTCACAGGAATTGAAGGTTTACCAACTGCAACAGTAGTGCCTTGGTCAGATAGTTCTGTCCCTTCTGGGTTTTTAGAATGTAACGGTCAAGCAGTATCAAGATCGACATACGCTGTTTTGTTTGGAGTGATTGCAACTACTTATGGATCAGGAAATGGTTCAACAACTTTTAACGTTCCTGATTTCAAAGATAGAACTAATGCAGGTAGATCTAACTCAAAGGCTTTAGCTTCTACTGGAGGAGCTAACACGGTTCAAACTACAGGAAATGTAGCAGGAAGCACAGGGTCACATACACTGACTACTCCTGAAATGGCCTCTCATTCACATCCCAAAGGACCAACTGGTAAGTCTAGTCTTGTGGGTGGAAATTTTTCAACTGGTGGTTCACAACCTCATGGTTATGCAGGGCCAGGAAATACTGGGTCTCAAGGAAGTGGTAGTTCACATGACCACAACATGAGTGCAACTTTTACTGGGGATAGCACTTCGGTGGTACAACCTTATTTAACTTTAATGTATATAATAAAAACTTAATATGTCAAATTACGAAGCTACAAGATACGATTACGATGGATCAAACATAACGGGTATAGAAGGAGTTCCGACTGCCACAATTATACCTTGGTCTGATTCATCTTTACCTTCAGGATTTTTAGAGTGTAATGGACAAGCTGTGTCTAGAACAACCTACGCAGCTCTATTTGCCATAGTTGCTACAACTTATGGTTCAGGTAATGGTTCAACAACTTTTAACGTTCCTGATTTCAAAGATAACATACCTCTGGGTAGATCAAATTCAAAAGCACTTGCATCCACAGGAGGTGCAAACACTGTTGCCTCTACTGGAAATATTGCGGGTACCACAGCTAACCATACATTAACTACACCAGAAATAGCAAGTCACTCTCACACTTTAGCATCTAAAGAAGGTCCAGGTTCAGCTTCAAACGTTGAGATGCCTTTTAATAATAAATTGGCTAATAATGGGGGCACAACTGGATCCGCAGGAGGTGGTGGAGGCCACTCACATAATATGAGTGCAAATTTTTCTGGAGACGCTACTTCTGTTCTTCAACCGTATTTAACAACAATTTATATTATTAAAACTTAGGATTACTATGTCAAATTATGAAGCTACAAGATATGATTTTAACGGGGCAGCCCTAACAGGTATCGAGGGCATTGCAACTGGGACTATTGTTCCTTGGTCTGATACATCACTACCTACAGGATTTTTAGAATGCAACGGACAAGCAGTTTCCAGATCAACTTACGCTGCCTTGTTTGCAGTTATTTCAACAACCTATGGTTCAGGTAATGGATCAACAACTTTTAATTTACCTGATATTAAAGATAAAACAATTTTAAGCAGGTCTAATTCAAAAGCTATCGCTAGTACTGGAGGTGCAAACACTGTTCAATCTACAGGTAATGTTGGAGGCTCTACTGCAAATCACACTCTTACAACTTCGCAGCTACCACCTCATACACACTCCGATATTTCGAGAGTATCTAATGCAGTTGGACCTACAGGATCAGGTGCTAATCTTTTTACATACACTCCTGGAAATTCTTCATCAAACGAGGGAGGTGGAGGTGGCCACGCACATAACATGAGTGCTAATTTTACTGGAGATTCCACATCAATTGTGCAACCGTACTTGGCAGTAGTTTACGTTATTAAAACTTAATTTCTTAACTCTCTACAGGATTAACATGCATCCAAGATGTTAAAATATATTTTTCTCCTTTTAATGGAGGATTACCTCTATGTATATATGGAAAACTTGAAGGCCAAATTACAATTCTATTTTTTTTAGGTTGTACTCTACAACTTTGATGTAAAAATTCTGTTTCTCCACCTTCATTAACATCATTGAGATAAATTGTATAAGCTAACACTCTATCATGATTATCTTTTTGAATACCATTTTCTATATGCCATACATGGTATCCTTCCGTAGGTAATGTTTTTTGAATTTTTAAAGTTGTATAACATAAATGAGGCATATAAAAATTATTAATTCCTGTAGTGGTAACATAGTGTTGTAAAGCCACATCAAAATTATTAATTAGAGGTTTTACTTTTTTCCACCAAATGTCTAAACTATATGCATTCATAAAAAATTGAGTATCTTTCTTTGCATGTAATGATGCACCTTCATTTTCTTGTCTATTAAGAAGCCTGTTGAATTTTTTTTGTGCTTCATACAATTTTATAGCACTATCGCAATAAGCATCTGGAATATAATTATCATATATACCAATAAAATTATCTATCTTAGCAGATCTTATTGGTGGTTTAATTTTTAATTTTTTTTTTGGCATTTCTAAGTTTCCTCATATTTATTGTATCTTCACTTGTTTCAATTTGATGATATTCTTTTCTATAAGAATCATTTGCATGATGAGTAAAAAATCCGTTTTGATCTACATAATGCATAAATAATTGTGCAAAAGCTTCTCCTTGATATTCGCCTTTTCTTGCGTGTACGTCCTCAATACCTAAATATATTACACCATCTCCACTATCAATTTCAACCTCATTATTATCTATTAACATTGGCCAATTTTTATCTTTATATAAATTTATTGTCAAACTAATTTCACAAGAAGGTCTATCTCTATGAGGTGTCAGTTTAGAACCAAAAGGATACCATCTCCAATAAGCATATGTAGGAAATAATTTTAAACCAACTAATTTTTCTACTTTTTTAGTTTTAGTTCTAAGTATAGAATTCATCAAAGCATCTTCTGAAAAATCTAAAGTGTAGGGAGCAACTCCATAATCAAATATTACAAAATTTTGTCCAAACTCTAACTTATAAAGTGCATAATTTTTTAATACATTTAATTCATCATTATTTAAAAATGATTTTACTAACTTAAATCTAAAATCTTTTCTTATGTTAGCCATGCTACTATACTGTACCTTGTGCCTTTAGTAATTGGTTCAATTTTGTGAGGATAGAGAAAATTTGAAGGAAACATAACAACACTGCCTTCTTTTAACTCTATTCTTTTTGTTTCATTATTTTTATTGTCAAAAAATACTAAATCCCCACCATTATAATTTTCATTTAAATTCATAATTAAACTTATATGGCGTAAACCACCCCTCATGCTATCTGTGTGAACGTCATATTTGCCACCAGGATTATACTTCAATAGTTGTATTTCACTTAACTTATCAACTCTTGAATGTGGAAACTTTAATGTGTAATGATTTATAAAACTTTTTATTTGTGCATGAATTATTTGAAAATAAATTTGATCTCTTAAACTTCTTCTATCTAAAATATGCCCAATGCCTTTTCTATACTCAGTGTCTCCACCTTTAGTTTTTATCTTCTCTGTGCATAGTTTATCTGAAACTTTAATAATTTGTTGGCAAAATTTAGATTTTAACATTCCATGAAGACAAACAATACCTTCATCTATATTCATCATAATCCTATTAATTTGGCTTTTTCTTTTTGACTTTCATCAAGTGTTTTATCATTTTTTTCTAATTTTTTTAAAGTTGCTGCACTAGGATTCCATTCTTCTTTGTTAACTATATCTACACCTCTTTGTGGCTTCACTTGAAATATTGCCATAAATTTTCCGTCATATGGTTTTAATTTTTCTTTCCACCAAGATGGTTCTTTAACTGTGTAGTGAGCGTTTTTTCCGTTTAGTAAAACTTGAGTTGCATCATAACAAGTTATAGTTAAAAAAACATTATCTGAAAAACTAAATATATCTGATAACACTTCATCTATTTTATCCTCTTGAATGTGTTCTAAAACATCAGTGCAAATCACTAACTCAAATTTACCCTCTGGACGTTTGCTATGTGGTATATAAGCTGGATCATATTTAGCAACTGATATGTTCATTGGAGCACCAGGCGTTTTTGGATTGTTAAAAAGTAACTTATGAAATAAAGCTTTACCACAACCATAATCTAAAATATTTGTAATTTTATTCCTTTTTATAATATCCCATATTTGATATTTATATTCTGCTAAAGATTCTCCAGTCCAAAATTTTTCATTGTGGATATGATAAAGTTTTGCTTCTTCTAAAGATTCATAACTCATAAAAAAGTATGTTCTGGCTTATGTATATTTTTAATATTTTTTAATTCAATGTAGTGTTTATAACAGATTTCAGAGAAATAAGTCAAATACATTATGTCTTTTGGGTGGGTTACTCTATAAGCATCAATACCATCGTAGCCCATTTCTTGAGCTACTCTAAATCTAAAATGGCCACAGTGTATTTCATCTTTTTCTACTTGAGTATTATACATAATAACACCTGGAAAAAGTAAACCATCCTGCTTCATAAAATTTCTTACATTTTCTAAATGTTGTTTTTCTTGATTCCAATTAATAGAATCATTATTTTGTAAGTAATCAAAATTTATAGTAGTTAATTTTTCTGGAAACCAAACTATTTTAGCTTTTAAAATTTTACTCATATGTTAATCATTATATTAAATACTATGGAAATAAAAGACATAAATTTTGAAAGACTTAAACAAGTATTTGATAAAAAATGGTTAGACAAAGTTTCTAATATTTTAACTAATTATACTGGCCCAATTTCAAATGATTTTTTTTCTAATGCGGGTTTATTTAGAAGAAAATGGGAGGGCTACAATATTTCTAGAAACGATATTCTTTATTTTAATAATTTATTATATCCTCCAAACATAGCTATATTAGATTATATTTTAGATAATAAAGTTTTTTTTGAAAATAAATTATTAGTTGATAATGGTTGTGGACTAGGAGTTCTATCAGTTTTTTTAAATAAGCTAAATTTAGATTGTTTTAATTATGATAAATTTGTTCATCTAATGGGCAAATATTATAAAAACTATAATTTTTTTCTTCGAGATATAAACAAAGAAATGAACACTAATATAAACCTTATAAGTAAAAAATTACCAGACAAAAAATTTGATGTTGTATTTTGCTCTGGAGCTCCAATTAGTAATGANAAATTAACAAATAATGGTATTTATCTTTTAGATGCGTATAAGGAAGATGCCAAATTAGAGGATACTAAACATATCAATTTTGAATTAATTGCAAAATATACCTGTTTAGAGGTAAGGTCTAATTATTTAAAACCTTAATAAAAAGTGCTATAATAACGCCATGCCATTAACAAATGTACAAATACAACCAGGATTTAATAAACAAGTAACACCCACTGGTGCAGAGGGTCAATGGACTGATGGAGATTTTGTAAGATTTAGATATGGTTTACCTGAAAAAATTGGTGGATGGGAACAAATTTTAAGTGGCACATTAGTGGGAGCAGCTAGAGAACAATTTGTTTGGGCAGATCTTGATGGTAGACGTTATGCTGCGATAGGCACTAACAAGATTTTAGCAGTTTATTATGAGGGTGCTTTTTATGACATAACACCCTTAGCAACTGCATTAACAGGTTGCACGTTTGATACAGTAAATACTTCAGCGACTGTAACAGTTAATAAAGCAGCACATGGACTTGAAGAGGGAGACTTATTTACATTTACCTCAGTTACACCTCCTTCAGGTGCAGGATATACTGCAGCTGATTTTACAACAAATACTTTTCAAGTAATTACCGTTCCTACAACAAATGAGTTTACAATAACGATGGCATCGAATGCTGGAACAACAGTAAACGGAAGTGGGTCAGCTACAGTTAACCCTTATGAAAAGGTTGGATCACTTGCACAAAATTATGGTTTTGGTTGGGGTACTGCGTTATGGGGTGGTGGCCAACAAGTTATCAGTACTTTGAATGGAGCTTTATTAGATGATACTGCAGGAACTGGAGGATCAGGCACATCCATTACTTTGGCAGACACAACTGGTTTTCCAACTTCAGGTACAATTAAGGTAGGAGCTGAGTTTATTTCATACACAGGAGTTTCTTCAAATGATTTAACTGGTATTACCAGAGCAACTGCAGGTACTAGGTCTGCTCATTCAGATGGTGCAGGAGTAGAATATTTTACAGGATGGGGCGATGCATCTCTTTCACAAACTTTAACAATAGATCCTGCTTCTTGGTCACTTGATAATTTTGGAGAACAATTAATTGCAACTATTAAAAATGGTAGATCTTTTTCTTGGAACCCAATTAATTCAAATTCAAACGCTTTAACCACAAGAGCTACAGTTATTTCAAATGCACCAACAGCATCAGTAATGTCTTTAGTATCTGATAGAGATAGACATTTGTTTATGTTAGGTACAGAGGAAACTATTGGGTCAGCAGGAAGTCAAGACAAAATGTTTATAAGATTTTCTGATCAAGAAGATATCACTGATTATACTGCCACGTCTGTAAACACTGCAGGTACATTTAGGTTAGACTCAGGAACAAAGATCGTTGGAGCTGTTAAAGGTAAAGATTACACTTTTGTTTTAACAGATACTTCAGCATACGTAATACAATTCGTTGGTCCTCCTTTTACTTTTTCAGTTAGACAAGTTGGTTCCAACTGTGGAGCAATAGGGCAACACTCAATAAAATATGTCAATGGTGCAATCTACTGGATAGGAGAGTCTGGAGGATTCTTTGTTTACGATGGTACTGTTAAAGCTTTGCCTTGTTTAGTGGAAGACTTTGTATTTAAAACAACAGGCACAAATTTAGGTATTAATTATGATCAAGGAGAAGCAGTATACGCAGGATTAAATCATTTGTATGAAGAGATTACATGGTTTTATGCAAAAAATGGAAGTAGTGTAATAGATCGATGTGTGACCTATAATTATCAAAATGGTACGTGGACAACAGGGTCTTTAGCTAGAACTACTTGGGTTGATGCATCGCTATATGATGTGCCTTATGCCACAGAATTTAAATCTAATGATGTTCCAACTTTTCCTACTATACAGGGAGTGACTAATATTAACGGAGCTACAATTTATTATGCTCATGAAGTAGGTGTAAATCAAGTAGACTCAGCTGGTGTAAAAACTGCGATTCCTGCTTTTATACAGTCTGGAGATTTTGATTTATCACAAGGTGGAGATGGTCAATTTTTTATGAGCATAAGAAGATTTATTCCAGATTTTAAGGTGTTAACAGGAGACGCACAAATTACGATTAACCTTAGAAGGTTTCCTACTGATACTGCAACTTCCTCGCCTCTCGGACCTTTTACTATAACTAGTTCAACAGAAAAGGTAGATACAAGAGCAAGATCAAGATTCGCTAGTATCAAAGTAGCTAATACCTCAACTGATCAGAGTTGGAGATATGGTACTTTTAGAGCAGACGTACAACCTGATGGAATGAGATAATGGCAAGAGTCGACATTGTAATTCCAGAGCCTACACCTTCATATACTGAGGAAAATCAAAGACAAATAAATCAGTCTTTACGAACTATGCAAGATAAGTTAAACACTTCTTANCAACAGGAATTAAAAAATGAACAAGATGCATTTAATTACTTTTTATCATGACAATACAATATAAAAATGCAGGTATAAATTTAACGACAACTGGAACTACCACAGTTTTATCATCTCCCTCAAATGCGAGATGTCTAGTAAAACAAATTCAGGTAGACAATACATCCGGTAGTCCTGTTAATTTATCTGTGCAAGTAACAGACTCTTCAGCGGGAGCTACATTTAGAATTAGTGGTAAAGCTATTGGTGCTACATCAACTGTAAATATAATATCTGAAACCTTAGTTTTAGAAGAAAGTGATTCCTTGAAAATGACCGCAGGAACTGCTAATGAGATACAAGGTATTATAAGTTATGCACAAATAGACAGATCACAAGAAAATGGCTAAGGCTCAATATATAGATAATGTTATTTTAGATAAAGATTTATTTAGATTATATAAAGATTTATTAGATTCTCCTACTTGGTGTTTAAGTAGAAGTTCTATTCCTAATGAAACCTATGGTAATTTCCCAGGCAAAGTAATTAAGGATAATAATCAAATATTTGATCCTGTATGGAACGCATACTTTTCTTGTTTAAGTGAAAGAATAAATCAAAAATTTTTTGAAAAGTATGGTTATGATTTACCATCGAATATTAGAAGAATACATCTTGGAGCAAAAAACAAAAATCACATAACATATTTTCATTCAGATAATTTAAAGGATAATACAATAAGTATTGTGGGTTTTCTTACTCCAGTATGGGAAAAAGTCTGGGGTGGAGAGTTATATGTTGAGGAAGAAAAAATAGATTTTGTACCAGGTAGATTTGTAATATTTCAAAGTGAAAGAATACATAATGGTGCAGCTCCAACAAAAGATTTGCATTGGTGGAGAATTTCAGTTAATTATACATTAAGCTACGATTAAAAATGGCAAGAGTTAAGTTTTTACACTACGTCCCACGACCAAAACCTCGTAAGCGTCCAGGTCGTCATAAAAAAAGACTTAACAAAAATGAAAAAAGATCGTATAAGAAATACAACAGGCAAGGGAGATAAATGAACGACATACCAAAAATACCGGCAGAAGCAAAAGAAATAATTAAACATAAAAGAACAGGAAAAGTTTATGCTAATAAAGCTGAGTTTGATGCTGATGTAGCTGATCCAAATACTGATACAGTAGCTGAGGATTTTAGACAAGATTTAGAAATTAAAGTAACTAGAGTTAATATAGAAGCACTTACAAAAAAATAATGGAACCTAGAGGTGCTACTGAAATACAAATGGAAATGCTTTATAAGCATGTTTCAAAAGATCTTTTAGATAAAGTGCAGATATGCACATCTATTCCTGGTAAAGTTCCACTCGATCCAAATAAACTTAATATTCTTTGGCAAAAAAATTCTTATGATCAACCTAATCTCCAAGAATTTTTTAGAAATAAGGAAAGACATAAGGAGTATGATTGGTATGTATTTAACAGTCATTGGAATTATGAAAAATTTAGATATTTTTTTGATATCCCAACTGAAAGATCTGTAGTAATTAAAAATGGTATAGAAGAGTTTCCTATTAGAAAAATTTACAAAAAAGACGAACCTATTAAATTAGTACATCATTGCACTCCNTGGAGAGGATTAAATGTTCTATTACGTGCAATGCAAGAAATTAAGGATCCTAAAATNAGTTTAGATGTTTACTCTTCTTCTAAAGTATATGGATCTGAATTTAGTGATTCACATGAAAAAGATTTTATNCCTTTATATGAACAAGCTAAAGAATTATCTAATGTAAATTATATCGGTTATAAACCTCACGAATATATAAAAGAGATGATGCCTAATTATGATATGTTTGTTTACCCATCTATCTTTGAAGAAACATCATGTGTTTCTGCACTTGAAGCATTATCATCTGGAGTGCATGTGATAACTAATAACTTCGGAGCTTTATATGAAACTTGTGCAGAGTGGCCTGTATACATAAGTTATTCAACTAATTATGAACAGATGGCTATGGATACGGCTGCTGCTATAAAAACAGCAGCAAACTATTTACATGAGGATTTTATTCAAGATCATTTAAACGAACAACAAAAGTATTATAAAAAGTTTTATAATTGGACAAAAAAAGGACAAGAATGGACAACATTTTTAACAGGTGCACTTAATGAAAAAAAATAGTGAATTTATAAATGAAGATACATACCAAACTTTAATTGAATTAAAGACAGACGGCCAATCACATGAAAAGGCTATAACACCTTTATGGAAGAAAAAAAATCAAAGAGAGGGTAAAAAAGATTACTCTATTTTTGTAGCAACACCTGTTCATAGTGATTGTTCAATTCATTACGCACAAGCTTTACTTGAGTTTCAAAAAATGTCTTTAGAGAAGGGAGTCGAAACTCAATTTTGCCTTTTAAAGTCTTCCTTAATAACTCAGGGTAGAAACTTATGTGTATCTGCCTTTTTAGAAAGTAATCGCACACATATGTTATTTGTAGATTCAGACATATATTTTCACTCTCCTGCTATCTTTAGAATGATTGAAAGAGACAAAGAATTAATTTCTATACCTTATCCTTTAAAGACTATGATGTGGGATAAACTTTTTAAAAAAATTGAAGATGGTAAAGTAAAAAAACCAGAAGATTTAAAAAAATGGTTAAACACTTATCCTATGAAAGTAGAAAATCCTAATAGCATCAAATTAGATAATGGTGTGATGGAAGTTACACATAGCCCTACTGGGTGTATGCTTATAAAAAGGTCTGTATTTGAAAAAATGATTAAAGCTTATCCTGATAAAGGTATAGTACAAAAGACAGTTATCAATGGAAAATATGTAGATAGACCTCATATGTGGAATTTCTTTGATTGTTTACATGACCCAGAGACTAAATCTTATTTAGGAGAAGACTTTAGTTTTTGTAAATTATGGAAAGATATAGGTGGTAAATGTTATGCCTATGTAGATGCAGCAATAGCACACATTGGAGAACATGCTTATGAAGGTCGTTTTGCTGATGAGTTGATAACTAAAGACTAAAATGGTAATATATGCTATAATTAGGAAATTAGTATATGGATCCATTTACATTAGCATTAGCCACATTTGGCGTACAAAAACTTAGAGGAAAATCTACAAAAAGAGCATTAAGAGATGCAGCCATTGTTGGTACTGGTTCTTATGCTTTAGGTGCTGCAGGTATGGGACCTGCTTCATTTCAACAACCTGCGTTTTCAAGTTTAGGCTTTGGTTCAAAAACTGCCTTAGCTCCACAGGGTAACTTAGGTGCGAGTTTTTTAAATAAAGCAAACATGCCAGCAGGAACTCCTATTGGCACAGATAAATTTGGTAAGACTATTTTTTCAAGAGGTGGAGAATTGTCTGGTTTAAATGTTGTGCCAAAAACTGCAGAGAAAAAAGGTATAAGTGCATTATTACAAAAAGCAAAAGATAAACCTTTAGAAAGTGTTTTAATAGCTTCATCAGTAGCTCCGTTATTACAAGGAGAGGAAGCTCCTTTTGAACCACCTTTTACAGAAGAAGATTATGAAAAAGCTTATGAAGAACAATCAAAAAAATTAGAGGGAGGTTTTGAACCAGTTACAAATGCAATGCCTTCAAGATCTGAAGTATTTGGTTCTAATATGTTTTATGCAAACGAAGGTGGATTAGCTACTGCCATACCTAAATATAATCAAGGAGGCGTAAACTATTTACCATCTAAAGTTGATCATGATGAAAATGATGTAAACAATTATGTTAGAGCTGAAGGTTATGTTGAAGATGGTGCAGGGGTTGGAGACAAAGATGAAGATACTATGTTAGCACAATTAGCTGATGGAGAATTTGTTTCAAGAGCAGATGCTGTGCTTGGGGCAGGTATTTTAGCAGGTGCTGATCCAAAAAATTTTAAAGGTATGAGAAAAGCTGGTGCAAATTTTTTCTATGACCAACAAAAAAAATTTAAAAGAATTTACGACATAACAAATGCAGCCAAACAAAATTAAAATAAATAAAAAAGTAGAAGTACTTGAAATATTTCCTTCGGTTATTGAAGAATATTGGAATCTAGTAGATTTTATGTTGAGAGAGGGTTTAAAATATGATGGTAACCCAATGAGTATAAATGATTTAAAAAAATTTATTAAAGAAGGTCAGATGCAATTGTTTATTATGTTTGGGTCTGATGATGGTAAACAATATAAAGTTTTCGGTGTTTGTGTTACACGGATCACGGCTCTTCCTAATTTTAATCAATGTGAAGTTATTTTATTAAAAGGAGAAAAAAGAGAGCTCTGGCAAGATGAACTAGCTAACGTTATAGAAAGTTTAGCTAAAAGTAGTGGATGTAAAAGAATAGCAGTACATGCAAGACCAGGGTGGCAACCATTTTTAAAAACAAAGGGTTGGGAAGTAAAAAGATATTTGTATACAAAGGAGATTAAATAATGAGTTTTATATTTGGTGGCGGTGGAAGTAGTGCTCCTGCATCTACTTCAGGCACTTCAGTAGTTACACAAAGAGAGGCTCCAGGAGTTGAAGCTCGAAAACTCTCTTTATATGATCAAGCTGCTAAGTTAGCTGCTAAACCTGTAACACTACCTGCTATACAAGTTGCTCCGATATCTGGAATAGAACAAGCTGCAATTACACAAGCTGGTCAAACCGGTGTTGGTGCAGGTACAGTTGGCCAAGGTATTACTGCTTTACAAGGTGCACAGGCAGCCCCAAACATTTCACAATTTTTTAATCCTTTCCAATCTTTTGTAACAGATGAAATATCTAGACAGGCTCAAATTGCTACTAACAGATTAGGAGCTCAAGCTGTGGGAGCTGGTGCTTTTGGAGGTGCAAGACAAGGTATAGCTGAAGCAGAAATTGAAAGAGCAAGATTGGCTAACATTGGACAAGCACAAGCACAAGGATTTCAAACTGCATTAGGTGCAGCTCAAACTCAAAGACAACAACAATTAGCTGCAGGAACTGCTTTAGGTCAACTAGGAGCACAACAACAAGCCATGTCTCTTGCTGATATTCAAGCTCAATTACAAGCAGGTGGTATTCAAAGAGGAATTGGTCAAGCAGGTTTAGAAGCACAAAGACAGACTGCATTACAAAGACAATATGAACCTTTCCAAAGAATAGAGTTTTTAAAAGGTATTATGACTAATCTGCCAACAGGACAAAGTACGATAACATCTACTACTGCTCCAGGTGCTAACCCAGTTGGACAAGCATTAGGTGCAGGTTTAGGTGCATACTCTGCTTACAATTTAATGCAACCGAGGTAGTATGGATAAAGTATTAACTAGAAAATTATTTAGAAAAAGATATTTTCAAATTAACCCACCAAAAAAATTTAATAATGGTGGTTTATCTTCGTTAGAAAAAGGTATAATAGCAGCATCTTTTGCAGCTCCACTTTTAAAATCTACAAGATCTCCAGGCCAAAGTTCAATATCAGCAACTGCTCAAGCATTAGGCACAGGTTTTGAAAAATTACCAGAAACTTTACTTGCTATTCAAAAAAATAGACCTACTGTCGGAGAAACGGTAAGACAAGCNACTGATGCAGAAAAAAGAAATTTAGGTTTTGATATTGAAGATAATGTTAATGTAAAGGTAAAGGGTGGTAATGTAATTGGTATTGCCTCTAAACCAACTGCAGGAGAAAGAGATAAGGCAGCAGATAGAAAAGATGCGTTGCGTTCTATAAACAGTATTTTATCAGGTGTTCAACAAACTAGAACAGGTCCTATTTCTGGAAGATTAGCAAAAACAAGAGCTTACCTTGGTTTTGATAGTAAAGCTGCAGACTTATCAATAGAAATTGGTAACTTCAGAAAAAGCATCATTAAAGCACTAAGGGGTGCACAAGTTGGTCCAGCTGAGGAAGCAAGTTTCAACGAAATTCTTCCTTTCATGACTGATCCACCTTCTATAATTAATTCAAAAATGAAAATAGCAAAAGAAAAATTAGAAACTATTGAGGCAAGATTAAATCCAAATGGTCAAGTGGCAGAAAGATTAAGTGCTGAAGAAGTTGCAGCACAAGACAGAAAAATATTTGAAAAATTTGGTGTAGCTTTTAATTTAAATGAAACATTTGATGCAAGTGTTCCAACATATAACCTTCAAGGAAATTTAGTGGAGTAATGTATGGGAAGAGTAAATATACAGGGTTTAGGTGTAGTTGATATTGAAGGTAGTGCTCCTAATGAACAAGAACTAGAAGTTTTTAGAAGAGCAATTGAGTTAAGAGGGACTGATAAATTAACACAGGGTCCTGCAGAAGAATTAACTGAAAGCTATATATCTTCTCCAGCATTTAAAAGATTATTAGTTGAAGCGGGGTTAGCAATTGGAGGAACAATTGCTACTGGTGGATTAGCCTTACCAGGCTTGGCACTTCGAGGAACTATGTTAGCTAGACCTTTTTTAACACAACTTGCAAAAAGTTCACTAGGAGCTGGTGTTGGAGGTGGAACAGGTGCTGCCGTTGCACAAACTTTTGATCCAAAAGAGGATGTTGTAAAAGAAATATTAAGAGCTAGTACTGAGGGTGCATTGGCGGAAGCAATTGGTGCTCCTCTTGTAATCAAAGGTGGGAAAATAGTATCAAAACTTTTAGGGGCTAAACCTAAAGAATACTCTAGTTTATTAGAAGGAGCTGCAGAGGCAGAACAAACTCTACAATCAAAATCTTTAGAAATTTTAAGAGGAGAGGATTTTAGAAAACTTAGAGAATTAAAACCTGACGAATTTAAAAAAATATTAAATCAAGCATTTACTGATGAAAAAAAAATAGCAGAAAATGTAAAAGCTTTTGCAAAAAGAAATAATATTAAATTAGATGATAAAACTTTAAATAAATTAAAACAAACAGCTGAAGAAGTACAATTAGGTATAACACCTGGAATTAAATCAGAAAATAGAACTCTTGAAATAATTGAAAATATTTCACAAAAATCTTTAATTGGAGGTGGTGCTATATCTAAAAGGTATACTGCCCTTAAAAACATTGGAGATTTAGTTGCTAAAGATACTGTTAATGAATTTAAAAAACAAGCAGACTCAGCACAATTAGGTCGTTTCTTTTTAGAAGAACTAGGTCAAGCTAGAGGTGCTTTTTTAGCTACTAAAAATTTAATGTATAAAAGAGTTGATGATGCTTTAATGACAACAAAAGGAACCACATTAAAAACACCACAAATAATACCTGTAGAGAATCCTTTAAAAAAAGCAATGAGTGAAATTGAAGATTTATATTCAGAGGGTGTACCAGATATAATTAAAAATAGATTATCTATCACTAGAAAAAATTTAGCAACTAGGGAAGGTCTTTATAGTTTTCAACAATTATCTAACTTAAGAAAAATATTAGTCGATGAACAAGCTTCTACTTTTGTAGCAGGAGAAAAACAAGCTTTAGGTAAAATGATACAAACAGTTGAGAAAATATTTGATGATCCTAATTTAATGAAATTAATTCCTAATGAGGCTGTGACAGCATTAAGAGAAGCTAATGATTTTTTTAAGGCAGGTAACGCAGTTTTTAGTAGAGGTGTTGTAAGAAATCTTTTAAAGAATGCAGCTGATGATGGTTCAGTTTTTGGTAAAGACGCAAAAGCTGTACAAGAAGTTTTTAAAAAAGTATCAGGTGGAGATAATGTTGAATCTACCAAAGCCATATTTAGAGAAATAGATGCTATAGCCGGGAAAGGTTTCAAAGCAGGAGAGAGAGATACATTAGTAGGATTGATAAAGCCAGGAACTGGAGGCAAAGCTTTAATCTCAGAAAAACAAGCAAATTTATTAAAAGAATCTTTTAGAGGTCAGTATTTAATGAATGCTATTGAAGCAGCAGAATCTGGAAGTAGTCAATTTGGAAGATTTATTGATGCTAAAAAATTTGATGCTTTTTTAGGTAAAGGAGAAGAAAAATTAAAAGATTATTTATTTAAAGGAGCTAACGGAAAAGCTTTAGAAGATCTACAAAACACTTTAGCTTTTGCTCAAGGAGATTTATCAAGACTATCAGGTATACCAGGTGGTGTATTCATTCAGTTAAAACAAGCAGGTGCTGCAGGAACATTACTATCATTTGGTGGTGCAGCCGGTGCTGCTGGTGTTTTAGGAGGGATTGCTCCTGCTGCTGCAATATTAGCTGCTCCTGCCGTTGCATCTAAACTTTTATTAAATCCTAAATTTTCTACTTTAATTTTCAAAGAACAAGCTAAACTAATCGCTAAAGGCGAAAACACTCCTAGTAAAATGGCAGTTCTTTATAGACAAATAATTGGTAGAGCTTTTAGTGATGGTTTAATATCCAAAGATGAAAGAGATGATGTTTTATCAGAGTTGAAAAATGCAGAAGATCAACTTAACAATGTAGGACAATCTCAACAAAGAACAATAGTAAATTTACCAGAAGTAGAACCTTCTAGATTTCCTTTAATAAATAGAGGGACTGATGCTTCAAATTTTAATCCTGCATCTAGAGCAGCTTTAGCTAGTGGTAATTTGGATGCTGCAATAGCTGCAAATACACAACCTTTTAATAGAGGTGGAATAGTAAGTGCCAAGAAAGTCAACTCATAAAGATTCTTTAGCTCATCAAAGAATAGATGACCACGAAAAGCTTTGTCTTATTATGCAAAGAGAAACTAATAAAAAAATTAAAGATTTACATGAAGATATCCATAGATTAGAGAAAATTATGATTTCTAGTTCTGCCTTCATAATCACAACTTTAATAGGAATTGTTGTTGCTCTTATTCTTAAATTGAATTAAAAGACCATGTGCGTCTAATCAAAGAAAATAACAAATTTTATATCACTGACCTTAAATTAGTTAATAAATACAAATATAAGAAATATACCAGACAAGAGGAAGACGGCTCTCGGACCTATAATGTAGGTAACAAAAAAATACCAAGTGTTACAACAATTCTATCGGCTACTCAATCAGAGGAAAAGAAGAGGGGATTAGATGCTTGGAGGGAAAGAGTAGGCTACCAAGAAGCAGCTAGAATTACCTCATTAGCGGCACGTAGAGGCACGGAGATGCACTATGTCCTTGAAAACTACATAGATGGGCGAGGATACTTAAATTTGTCCTCTGAGGGGGCTCAGGCTCGAATGATGGCTCATGAAATAATTAACAATTTAGAATCATTACAAACTGTATGGGGAAACGAAGTAAGTTTAGCATACGAAGATAAATGGGCAGGTGCCACAGACGTTGTAGGAATATATGACAAAAAGCCCACCATTATTGATTTCAAACAAAGTAATAAATTAAAAAAAGAAGAATTTGTTGAAGATTATTATTATCAAATAGCAGCATATTCTTTGGCTCATAAAAAACAATATGGACCAATAGAACAAGGACTTATTTGTGTGTGCACAAAAGATGTTACTTATCAAGAGTTTAAAATGGATGAATTGAAATTAAAAGAATATGAAGAAAAATGGTTAGAAAGAGTAGAAAAATATTATAAAACTAAAGCCACTTCTGAACCTGCTCTCCAAGAGTCTTAGCAGATAATTCAATTTTATTTTCTAAATTATGTAAAACCATTTCATCTATAGTATCGGTTGCTATAAGATCTATATATGTGACTTGAGAAGTTTGACCATATCTATGAGCACGATCCTCGCTTTGTTGACGGACTTCCAAGTTGTAAGAATTACTAAAATATATAACATACTTAGCAGCAGTAAGGGTAAGACCATAACCACCAACAGTAGGATTCCCAACGAGGAAACGACATCGGTCATCAGACTGAAAACTTTCAACAGCCTTGTTACGAACATCCACTGAATCTTTTCCGTATATCGAAACCACTGAATCTTTTCCATATACCTCTCCCAATTTTTTTTTAATCATTTCTATATTGTGTACATAATTAGCCCATATGATACACTTGTCTTCACTCTCCTCCAATATGCTCATTAATTCTTTTAATTTAGCGTTAGTTTTAAAATCTACTATTTTGCTATCATTTGTTTTGATAAAACCATTAGCTACTTGTTGTAATTTTAGTAACTCAGTAAGTTTATTATTATAAGATACCTCATCATCTCTAAGGATTATCAAAGCATTAGCCTTTAATTGTTCATAAGCTTTTCTTTGTTCTTCAGGTAATTCGATCATTCTTTGAACATATTGTTTTGGTGGTAAATCTAAACAATCTTTTTTTCTAACTCTAAATGAAAAATTTTTTAATTTGTACTCAAGCTCTTCTAAATTAACGTAATATTTAGGTATTTGTATATTATATCCCCCTCTTTCAATACTATACATGACTGCATATCTTGATTTAAAAACAGTATAATTTTCATATCCAAGTAATTTTTTATCTAAAAAAGCACACTGAGAAAACAAATCTAATGGAGATTTTGTTATAGGAGAACCAGTAAGAATCCTTTTATACTTTGCTAATTTACCTAATTTAATTATTGCTTTTGTTCTTGAAGCTTTGAGATTTTTAATAGATGTACTTTCATCTAATATTACCATGCTTTTCATGCCATATTTTAACAGTTTATAGTCTAGCCATTTTTTACCTGATGCATGAGATAATGCTTCTACATTCATTAAAACAAAAGTTAATTTACTTGTGTCTAATTTAAATGTTTTATCTTTTGTAACTTTCCAAATATAAATATTAGTTTTTTCAGGACAATGAAAGTCTATCTCTTTTTTCCAATTTTGATATACAGAATTAGGTGCTATAACAAAGGCAAAATCTATTTTTTTTTCTTGATATAAATAAGCTGCATTATCTATGGCAACCTTTGTTTTACCTGTACCCATTTCCATAAAGTACGCAAAATTGAGGGGTTTTGCTCCTTCTATTAATGCCTGTCTTTGGTGCTTAAAAGGATTTGTTTTATAGTTATACACAAAAGATTATTTAAATTATTTAATTGCATAAATCAAATTAATAATATATTGATTCAGGCACAAGGAGGTTCTTATGGACTTAGAAGCAGAATCTATCATAACGGTAGATACTGGCATGTCGACAGACATTGCTAAATCTTGCAATAAGTTATTGGAAACTCAGAAAAAAATATTGACGGCTGAAGAAGAACTAAAAAAGTTAAAAGAAGTCGAAACTACTCTTTCTGAGCAAACAATTCCAAACTTAATGCAACAAGCTGGTTTATCTTTGCTAAAATTAGCAGATGGTTCATCTGTAGAAGTTAAACCATTCTATTCAGCTAGAATACCAGCGTCTAAAAGTGATGAAGCTTTTAATTGGCTTAGAGAAAATGGCCATGGAGATTTGATTAAAAATCAAGTGTCTTTGGAATTTGGAATGAAACAAGACAATGAAGCTAAATCAATTATAGAAGAGCTGAAAGCGAAAGGTCTACCAGTAAAACAGAAAACAACCGTACACCCAAGTAGTTTAAGAGGATTTGTTAGAGAACAAATTCAAGACTTAGGTAAGGATGTCCCTGCAGAACTGTTTGGAACCTACGTTGCAAATAAAACTAAAATAACCACGAAGGAATAATCATGATCACTAAAGAAAAAGCGATGACGACTAAAAAAGATAACCTTCCAACTGCAATTAATTTAGAGCAGATGGCAGGTCAGGGTCAAGAGTTTGTAACAGCTCGAGATCAAAAATTACCAATTCTAAAAATACTTTATGCTAACTCTCCTGTATTGGATGAGACAGATGGTAAGTATGTTGAGACTGCTAAGCAAGGAGACATATGGAGTGAAACATCAGGTAAGGTTTGGAAAGGTAAACAAGGTGTAATAGTAGTGCCTTGTCTTTACATAAATACTTTTAATGAATGGAAGGACAAAGGAGACAGTCCAGGTCGACCAGTAAACATACATACTGATCCTGCCATTATGTCTGAAACAACTAGAGGTGCCGACAACAAAGACCGTTTAAAAAATGGAAACTATGTTGAAGATACAGGTAATCATTTTGTTTATATTTTGGATGAAAATTATAATCCAATGGAACAAGCTTTAATTACTATGAAATCGACTCAAAAGAAAAAGTCGAAGACATGGAATTCTATGATTATGTCTAGAAGGACACAAGGTAAGAATGGTATGTTTAATCCACCATCTTGGTCTACTGCATACAAACTAACAACTACTAAAGAATCAAATTCACAAAATTCTTGGTATGGTTGGGTTGTAGATTTTGATAAGTTTTTAAATACTAAGGAAAATTTAAAAACACTTGAAACCACTCAAGCATTTTATCAAAGTGCAATGAAGAGTGATATTTTTGGCAAAGTAAATTTTGCTGATGAAATTCAAGCTGCAGGAAACAATAGTGCTGAAGAAAAAACTGGCGTTCCATTTTAATATTTTTTATGGAGGAGCAACTCTTAAAAATATTTGAGGGAAATTCTGAACTGTTCATTACTACCTCTCTTACTGGAGAGGTAGATGAACGGGGAAAGACTGTTGGCCAAACAATCACGGTTCACGAACCTGTGACTCTCAAAATCTGGAAAGAACACTTAGACGGTAAAAAACGTATAGGTATAAAACCTGAAAAAGACGACAAATGTAAATGGGGATGTATTGATATAGATCCACAAAGTTACAAAGATTATTCACAAAAAAAAGTTATAGATATTCTCAAAGACAACCAATTGCCATTAGTACCAGTAAGATCAAAGTCAGGGGGTTTACATTTATTTTTATTTTTAAACGATTGGTATCCAGTAAAGGATGTTTTAAAAAAATTAAATGAGTGGAATAAAAATTTCTTTCAAGCATTAGAAGTATTTCCTATGAATAAATGTATGAACATGCCATATTTTAATATGGATGCCACCACAGAATTTGCTTATAACGAATCAAACACACCTGTTTTAATTGGTAAATTTATTGAAATTATAAAAAATAAAACTCTCTCTTTAGAACAATTACAAACTATAAAAGTAAAAGAATATGAACCTGAAGAGGATTGGAAACATTACCCTCCATGTGTTCAAAAAATGATTATGGATAAATGGTCAGGAAATCATAGAAATGATTTGCTTTATAATGTCGGTGTTTTAGAAATGAAAAAGTCTGATGGAAAAGTAAGTATTGAAGAAATGCGACAGATACTTTTAAAAAGAAATCAAGAAATTTTTGTAACACCTATGGACTCTAGAGAGGTAGAAAATTCTGTAGCTAAATCTGTAATTAAAAAAGATTACAATTATAAGTGTCCTCCAAAATTAGGTGCAATNACTCCTATATGTAATAAAGATTTATGTAAGTTTAGAAAGCTAGGNATTGGCTCACAAGTTCCTGATTTGATAGATGATTTTGAAGAAATAGAATTTATAAGAAGTACTAAGTCTATTGAATACTCATTTTCATTTCAAGGCGAAAAAATTATTATTGGTCCTGAAGATATGAAAGATGAAAAATCTTTTAGGGTTAGATTACTTAGGTATGGTATCTATTGGATAACTTTACCTAGACCAAGAACAGGTCCATCTCCATTTGAAATGCTTATGTCAACCATTGTAAAAAAAGCAGTTGAAAATGAAAAGATGAAATTTGAAGATACACTTGGAGAAGAGAAATATAATTTTCTTAAAAAATTCTTTGAAAGCCATATTGAAGAAGATGACTTTGATAAGTTGCAAGATAATTATGTTGTCTTAGATTCTAAAACAAATGTGTGTTATTTTAAAAAAATTACTTTTGAAAAATTTTTAGGTAATGATAAAACATTTAAAAGTGCCTCTGAGGCCATGCATTTATTAGGTTGTGAAAGAATAGATTATCATGAAGGTGTTAAAAATGTATGGTCTGTAGAGATGCCAAAGTTTGTGGACTATAAAAAGACAGAAAAAAAAGTAAGTAAAAAAACAGTATCGGAGATGGATGACGAATTCCACACAGGAAAGTTTAGAACTTAAAATACTAAAAGAACTTTATCATAAAACAATAAAAATCTTTGGTCCACCTGGTACTGGTAAAACATATACCTTAATAGAAAAAGTTTTAAAAGGTTATTTAAGAAAAGGCATAAGGCCAAATGAAATAGCATACTTATCTTTTACAAACAAAGCAGTAAACACAGCTGTCTCAAGAGCATTAGAATCATTTCCACAATATAACACTGATGATTTTTCAAGATTTAAAACATTACATACTTATTGTCGAAGATACTTTCCTGAAGAAGTATTCGATCCTAAAGATTGCACAATTGATTTTGCTTTACAAACTAAAGTAATTAAAACAAGTGATAAGAGATTAGCAGATGATAATTTTATGTATAAAGATTGGTCACTTGGTGTTTATAGTAAAGCAAGAAATTTATTAATAAGTCCTGAAGAAGCTTACAAACAAGAAAGTTATAAAAGAGATTCACTTACTGTTTTTTTAAGAAAGATTAGCACTTATGAGCATTATAAGACCGGTGGTGGAGAAAGATCATTTATTGATTTTGATGATATGATTGAAAGAGCAATAAAAGAAATAGATTTTCCATCATTAAAAGTTTTAATTTTAGATGAGGCACAAGATTGTACACCATTACAGTGGTCAGTTATCTATAAGATGGCACCTAAAGTTAAAAGAATATATCTAGCAGGAGATGATGATCAAGCAATATACAAATGGAATGGAGCAGATCCAAAATATTTTACTAAATTTTTTCCTGGTAGAAAAGTTAAGTTAAGAAGAACAAGAAGATTTGGAGAGGCTATCCATAGTTTCTCACAAATAATTAGAAGAGGTATAAGCGATAGTGAAGAGAAAGAATATCTACCTGGTGGTAAAGACGGGTATGTTAAAGCTTACTTATCATTTAAAGAAATTCCTTTTGAAAAATTTAAAGAGGATTGGTACATATTAGGTAGAATAAATGAGACTGTTAATGAATTAAGAATGTTAGCTAAGGATGCTGGCCTATATTATAAAGATAATAAAGGTACAAAATGTTTTGATCAAAAACAATGGGAGTCGATTAAAGCATGGACTGCAATAACAAAAGGAAAAAAAATAGATAAGAAAGCAGCTCGTAATATGTATAAGCATATAAGAGAACTTGAAGATCCTGCTTACAGATTAGACAAATTTTGGAGAGCACAACCTGATTTTAAAGAATATAATTTTCAAGATTTAAAAGAATGGTGTGGTCTTAGTTTAGAGGATAATCAAAAAATTAAACCTTGGTATTGGATATTAAGAAGAAACTTTAAACCTAAACAAGTTAGACATTTTATAAGATTACTTAGAAGATATGGCCAGAAAGAATTAGATAAGGATCCATTAATAACTATAGATACAATACACTCTGTTAAAGGTGGAGAAGCGAATCATGTAGTATTATATGGTAAAGGTAATTACCCATCTGATTATAAAAATAAAAATAAAAATGATAAAAGCGATGAACGTAAGGTTTGGTATACTGGTGCAACAAGAGCAAGAAAAACTTTACATTTGTTGAGATCTAGCTATAAGTTTAATTATCCTATTGGACAAGATTATTTAATTTATGTACAGGAGAAAAATGACAAGTAAAGATATGTTTGACGAAGTATTTCCTGAAGGTAAACAAGTTGGAGGATCACATTATAAACAGTTTGTTATTCAACCTTGGACTTTCATTAGAAAAAATAACTTAAACCCATTACAAGCTAATATAATAAAATATATTTGTAGATATTTATTAAAAGGTAATCCCTTACAAGATCTAGAAAAGATAAAACATTATTGTGATCTTGAAATACAATATCTCAAAGATAGAAAAGATGGTCGAAAAAACAAAAATTAAATGCAAGTTTTGTGAAAAAAAAGCAGTTATTATTGAAAACAATATCTACTATTGTGGTTCTTGTGCTGTTAAAAGTTTTATTACAAGGGTGCACCAGAGATTGGGATCTAAACCCTGCAACAACAATAGTGAGAGCCATAATAAAGGTAGATAAAAAATAATGAGTAATGGATTACAATTGACACTTACATTTAAAAAATCAATGTGGAATACTCCGAGTGAATATAAAGATTTATCTCAGTATAAAGAAATAGCAATTGACCTTGAAACTAGAGACGATGGCATTAACGAAAAATTAGGAGCAGGTTGGGCTTTAGGTAAAGGGGAAATTGTTGGTTTTGCAGTAGCAGTAGAAGGATGGAAAGGTTATTTTCCGTTTGGTCATCTTGGTGGTGGTAACATGATTCCAGAACAGGTTAAAAAATATATGAAAGATATATGTGCTCTACCATGCACTAAAATATTTCATAATGCTCAATACGATGTAGGTTGGTTAGAAGCATCAGGTATACCGGTTCACGGACCTATCGTAGATACAATGATAGCAGCTGCACTCATTGATGAAAATAGATATTCATATTCTTTAAATGCTTTATCAGTAGATTATTTAAACGAAATAAAAGCAGAGACAGAATTAAGAGAAGCTGCAGCAGCACATGGCATAGATCCAAAAGCTGAGATGTGGAAACTACCAGCAGAACATGTTGGTTACTATGCAGAACAAGATGCAGAACTTACATTAAAACTTTGGCAAAGATTTAAACAAGAAATAGCAACACAAAGTTTAACTACTGTTTGGGAAATGGAGCAGCAACTGCTTCCGATCCTAATAAAAATGCGTCAACGAGGTGTGAGAGTGCAAGTGGAAAAAGCTGAAGCACTACAAAAAGAAATGAAGAACCAAGAAAAAGAAATATTACAGGCCATAAAAAAAGAATCAGGAATAGAAGTAGACATTTGGGCATCACGCCAGATTGCCAAAGCCTTTGACAAACTGAAGTTAGACTACCCACGTACCGAAAAAACAAAAGAACCTTCCTTTACACAAAATTGGTTGATTAATAATAAAAACAAAATAGCACAACTTATTGTAAGTGCAAGAGAGATTAATAAATTTCATGGAACTTTTTTATCTTCTATAATGAAGTATCAAGTCAATGGAAGAATTCATGGAGAAATAAATCAGTTAAGAGGAGATAATGGTGGCACTGTTTCAGGTAGATTATCAATGTCTAATCCTAATCTACAACAAGTCCCTGCCAGAAATAAAGATTTTGGACCTAAAATAAGAAGCTTGTTTATACCAGAAGAGGGCTACAAATGGGGAAGTTTTGATTATTCTCAACAAGAGCCAAGAATGACAGTGCATTATGCAGCCTCGATTGGAGAAGGTTATGAGGGCTCTAATGAACTTGTCCAAGCCTATCAAAATAGTGAGGCAGACTTTCATCAAACTGTTGCTGATTTAGTAGGGATAGAGAGAACACAAGCCAAAACAATAGGATTGGGTTTAATGTATGGAATGGGTAAACAAAAACTAGCTATATCACTAGGTGTTTCAAAAGATGAAGCAAATGAATTAATTATAAAGTACAACAAAAAGGTGCCTTTTGTAAAAAAATTATCAGATAGATGTAAATTTGCAGCCGATGAGAAAGGTGTAATAAGAACTAAAAAAGGTAGAAAATGTAGATTTGATATGTGGGAGACTAGAGATTTTGGTTTACATGTAGCAGAAAAATATGAAGATGCAGTTGCTAAATATGGAAAAGATAACATTAAAAGAGCATATACTTACAAGGCCTTAAACAGATTAATACAAGGATCTTCAGCTGATCAAACTAAACAATCCATGCTTGATTGTTATAATGCAGGTCACTTACCAATGTTACAAATACATGATGAGTTATGCTTCAATATTAAGGATGAAAAACATGCTAAGGAAATACAAAGTATAATGCAAAATGCTATTAAATTTAAAGTTCCAAGTGTAGTTGATTTTGGATTAGGAAGTAGTTGGGGAGATGCTAAATAAAAATTTACCACACAAAAATCAAGATTTAATTGGGTATGCTGCAGGTTTATTTGATGGAGAAGGTAACATTAATTATGCACAATACAGATGTAAAAAATCAAATGGAAAAATATATTTAAAATGGAATATTTCCATGGAGATAGCTATGACAGATCTTGAATGTATAAAAAATTTTTATGATATTGTTAAGGTTGGATCTATTCATTTCAAAGGTATTGGCAAAGGATCTATGGGTAAAAAAGATCAATGGAGATGGAGATGTTCTCATCAAAAAGCTTTATCATTAGCTAAATTGTTTTTACCTTATTCTGTTAGTAAGAGAGAAAAGTTATATAAGATTATAAACCATTATGAGTTTAAAAAGCCGACAGATGCCCTAAGCAAAAAGTTTCCTTTTTTAAAAATTAAGAAAAATTAACCAGCAGCAGCTAAATTTTCTTGTACATCTTGATATTTGATCTCATTTCTTTTTGATCTAATATCTCTTTCTGTTTTAAGCATTTCAACTGTACATAGACCGTGATCTAAAAATTCAGTTGACCACTTATTTTCAAGTTGTTTTAATTCTTTTAACAACTTTATTTTTTCAGGACTCATCATAGTTCCTCATAAGTTATGTGAACCCGCTTATTAAAGTTAAAACCATTTTCAGTTACTTTAACTTCGCCTTGGTCCACTTTTTCTGACACCTTTAAAATCGCAGCAGTGCTTGTGGCAGCATCAACTATTGTGTCTATTTGCTGTCCTCCCATACAAGCCTTAATACGATAAGCCGTCATAAGATATTATAAGATATTTGAAACGATTCGTCAATATTATAGCCCTCAGCCTCAATAGCCATACAATGTACCTCATAATAGTCCATAAAACCCCCTAATTCTTCGATTTTAGCTTTGTACTTCCTACCTACCTCTAAAGCTTTATTTCTACATACTGAGCCATCTGATAAATTATCTACCAGATATTGTGTGCACTGAGTTCCTGTATCATGAAAGTTCCAACAAAAGCTGCCTAGTAAAATAAATTTTAATATCATATTGTTTTTATTGGATTACAAGCAAACTTTGTATAGATTTTATAATCATTTATTCTATCGATACCAAGTTCCTCAATTTTTTCAATAGATTTTTTATATCCTACTATCTGACACGTGTATAAATCATCAAAAGCCTCATTAAACGTATAAGGTGTAACGCAGGAATTATCTAACAAAGAACAGAAAGTAATAGTTAAAAAATATTTCATAATTAGTTTGACTTTACTTTTTATCCCATATATTTAAGAGTTCATGAAAAACAAAAAGAGTAAAAGTCTTATATTAAATAATATCATTTCTGAAGTCGATGAACAATTGGGGCTAATTCCCTCACATGACTTTGATGGTAGTCCAATTGAAGATTCATTACATATGGATATGTATGTAGATTCTATCGCAGCTATACATTTTAAAGATAGTTTAGGTAGAAGACATTATCCATTTAATAAAACTGTTGCGACATATTTAGTAGAAGATGAATTAGAGTGTCGATTAAATGAACCAACACAGGAGGATAAAAATGTCAATAAAGAAGACAATTAAATTTACGACTGGTAGTATTACATTACCACCTACATCTAGCTCACATGTAACATACCCACCTGATAGTGTTTTACCAGTAGGAGAACAACCTGAAGGTAATTTAGATGCCTTGGGTAAACTTGAAAATGCAATGAAAAATTTATTTGCAAACATGGATAGATTACAAGAAAATATTAATAAGCTTACTGAAGAGAACGAAAAACTAAAAGAGTTGTTAAATATTACAACTTCAGAAGAGCCATTGATATTAACAAAAGATATGGAGGTTAAAGATGGACATCAATAAATGGAAGTCAGTAGCTATAAAAAAAGAAGATTACTTATTATTAAAAGGTCTTTGTAAAGATAAATTTAGAGCACCTGGAGCTATGATTTCAAAAATTTTAAGTGATTATATAGATCATCAAGCTAGGAAACTTAGAATTCCTAATGCATCATATAGAACAAAACTTATAAATGGGGGTTCAGATGGATCCAAAAAAAATAAAAGCTAAAGAATTTTTTACCATAGAATTAGATCATGAGTTAAACAACGTAACTTTATACGTTAATGGAGAACTTAGAAATAAAATTCATAGTATAAAAGCTGAATCCTTATTTGATCGAATGTTAAAAATAGCTAAACAAAAGTTTCTCAAAATGAGAGATAGGGTTGAACAGTAAACTTAAAGTATTAGATTTATTTAGTGGTATTGGAGGCTTTAGTTTAGGCCTTCACTCCACTGGTATATTTGATACAGTAAAGTTTGTAGAATTTGATAAATTTTGTCAGAAAGTTTTACGAAAAAATTTTCCTGATATACCAATAGAAGGAGATATAAGAGGTGTCAAAGGACAAGAGTTCGAAGCAGATGTCATTACTGGAGGATTCCCCTGTCAACCATTCAGTGTTGCAGGAAAACAAAAGGGAACAAACGATAACAGATATCTCTGGCCAGAAATGTTTAGACTCATCAAAAAAATTAAACCAGAATTCGTTATTGGGGAGAATGTGCAAGGCCTTATTAACCTCCAAAACGGCATGGTACTCAGACAGGTGCAAGACGAGTTGGAAAGTGAAGGTTTCGAAGTCCA
>JGI25132J35274_1000040_pt1 | contig 34736 bp, 35 predicted proteins | sample ETNvirenome_6_30_FD_35274 | JGI IMG/M metagenome (IMG submission 35274)
ACACTCAGCTTCAGACGGTGGTGGGTTATGTCGTTAAGCAGGGGCCTCTTTGCTACAAGGACGCGGATAAGTTTCCGGACGGCCCGTGGTGCACCGAAAAACAGTGGGTAATTTTTGCTCGCTACGCGGGTTCTCGGTTCCGTATTGACGGTGGGGAGTGCAGGATTTTGAACGACGACGAAATCCTAGCGACTATTGACGATCCAGAAGACATTCTTAGCTTGTAAAGGAGGAAATTATGGCAGAGCCTGCTGAAGAAGGTCAGTTTGAGTTAGATGTAGGGGACGCAGAAGCTACTGAAATAGAGCTTGAGCAACCTGAAGAAGCCGAAGAACCGGAAAAAAATGTTCCACGTGGAACATCTAAGCCGGAAGTTGAAGTAGAGCAGGAAACCGCGCCTGAATCAGAGGATGAGATGGCGCAATATAGTGAATCTGTTCAAAAACGCATCAATCGTCTTACGAAAAAGATGCGTGATGCCGAGCGGCGCGAAGAAGAAGCGATTAATTACGCACGAAATGTGCAGGCTGAATCGCAAAAAATTCGTCACCGGATGGAAAATTTAGACCAAGGCTTTATGAATGAATATGGCCAACGTCTTTCTATTCAGCAACAACAGGCCGAAGCTAATCTTAGGCGAGCAGTAGAACTTGGGGATGCTGAAGGCCAAATAGCCGCTCAAAAAGAGCTAACCAACTTGACTATTGCCGCAGATGGGTACGCCAAAGCGCAACAAAACGCTCAAGCCCGTCAAATGCGACCTAGTGTTGGACCCCCACCGACAAATGTTCCTGTCCAACAAGCGCCTCCACAACAGCAACGTCCTGACCCAAGGCGGAGCAGTGGGCTGAGAAAAACTCATGGTTTGGTCAAGATGAAGCTATGACGTTTGCGGCTTTTGGTATTCACAAAAAATTAATTGAAGATGAGGGGTTTGACCCGCAATCTAATGACTACTACAATGAGTTGGACTCCAGAATTAAGCGGGAATTTCCGCATAAGTTTGGAGAGGAGCAATCCACAGGCCGCAAACCCGCTCAGAGTGTTGCCGGTGTCTCTCGCTCCACCAAAACTGGGCGCAGTGGTAAAAGGGTCAAACTCTCCCAGACCCAAGTAGCAATCGCTAAAAAATTGGGAGTGCCGCTTGAAGAATACGCGAAATACGTAAAGGAGTAAGAAGATGTCCACAGAGAAGAAAGGCTTTGAGGGCATTAACCGCTCCTCACGTGAAACAGCGTCAAGGGAGAAGCAGGGACGGCGTAAGCCTTGGACTCCCCCGTCTATGTTAGATGCACCACCTGCGCCAGAGGGTTACAAACATCGTTGGATACGCGCTGAAGTACGGGGTTTTGATGACACCAAAAATATTTCGGCAAAAATGCGAGAAGGCTATGAGCTTGTTCGCCAAGATGAGTATCCAGATTTTGAATCCCCGGTAATTGAATCAGGTAAATATGAAGGTGTGTTTGGCGTTGGCGGATTGATGCTCGCTCGTATACCGGTGGAGACAGTGGAGGAACGCGCAGAGTACTTTACTCAACGCAACGCGGACCAAATGGAGGCTGTTGAAAGCGATATGATGCGAGAAAACGCTCATCCAACAATGGCGATCAGCAAGCCTGAACGTCAAAGTCGTGTAACTTTTGGCGGCCCCAAGAAATAGGGCCGCACAGAATGGAGAACTAAACTATGGCAAATTCAGATACTGCCTTTGGTCTTCGTCCTGTAGGTCTCGTAGGAAGCGGTGCTAACAGCACAGGTGTTACTCAGTATGAAATTGCTAGTAACAACACTAATGCTATCTTTAATGGAAGTATTTGTGTTCCCACTGCCGCAGGCGTTATAGACCAAGCTGGAGCTACAAGTGGCGGCACTACGCAAGCCCTTGGCGTTCTGGTAGGGGTTGAATATCAAGATGCCACACAAAAGAAACCTGTGTTTCTTAATTACTGGCCCGGATCAGGAAGCGTATCTGTCGATACTAACTTTCCTGTAAAGGCTCTTGTGGCTGATAACCCTGATCAATTGTTCGTCGTAGCGGCGGATGCCACCCTCACTGACCGAGCTACTGCATTAACAGCTGTTTTTGCTAACGCTAGCCTGGGAACGTCTGCTCGTACCGGTTCTACCGATACAGGCAAGTCAAATTCTCAGCTTTCCGTAAGCAGTATTGCTGTTACTGCAACGCTACCATTGCGTATTGTAGGTCTGGTTGACGATGATGCTAACAATGATTATTCGTCTGCGGGTGCCCATCTGCTTGTTCGATTGAACGCTCATTTTAACGCTGGCACTCGTGGTTTTGCTTCGCAAACCACTGCCGACTCAACCGGCATTTAAGGGGGATTAAGTAATGGCTATTTCTCGCGCCCAGTTGGCGAAGGAACTTGAGCCCGGGCTTAACGCTCTTTTCGGACTTGAGTATGATCGCTATGAGCAGGAACACGCTGAAATCTTTGAAGAAGAGACTTCAGATCGTGCTTTTGAAGAAGAAGTGATGCTGTCTGGCTTCGGTACTGCACCGGTTAAGTCAGAGGGTGGTGCTATCTCGTTTGATGACGCGCAGGAAACATTTACTGCACGTTATACGCACGAGACAATTGCACTGGCGTTTTCAATTACCGAAGAGGCAATTGAAGACAACCTGTATGACCGCCTTGCTTCTCGTTACACCCGTGCTTTGGCACGATCCATGTCAACCACTAAGCAAATTAAGGCTGCGTCTATTTTGAACAACGCCTTTAGCACCGGCTCTCCTGTTGGAGATGGTGCGGCTCTTTGCTCTGCGGCTCACCCTTCTCTTTCAGGGAACCAACGAAACCTGTTGTCAACTGCAGCTGACCTCAACGAGACTTCTCTTGAGCAGATGTTGATTGACATTGCTGGTTTCACGGATGAGCGTGGATTGAAGATTGCGGTACGTGGTATGAAGCTGATTATCCCGAAGGAACTGCAATTTATTGCAGAGCGAGTATTGAACTCTAACCTTCGTCCGGGTACGGCTGACAACGACACTAACGCTATGAAATCCATGGGTATGATCCCTGACGGTGCTGTAGTTAACCATTTCTTGACCGATACGGATGCGTTTTTCATTAAGACTGACGCACCTAACGGCTTCAAGATGTTTAATAGAAGCCCCATCAAGACTGCCATGGAAGGCGACTTTGACACTGGCAACATGCGCTTCAAAGCGCGTGAGCGTTACAGTTTCGGAGTCTCTGATTGGCGTTGTGTCTTTGGCACCCCGGGTGCCTAAAAACAGAGCCGCCTTCGGGCGGCTTTTTTTGTTCCACGTAGAACATTTATGTTAGTATAAATTTTTCCTGACAGTCTCATCCCGAGGCTGACACTAGCCACGACAGGAGAACCACATGGCTAATACTACGTTTAACGGTCCCGTCCGTTCTGAAAACGGTTTTTCAGATATTACTAAAAACTCTACTACTGGCGCTGTAACCAGCACCATGACGCTTTCTACCTACGAAACCACCATTACGGTGGCTGACGGTGCCACTACGGGCAAAGAGTCTGCAATCGGCATTCCGGATAATTTTATTCCTATGGGTGTCACAATTGCTGTTACCACAGCCGCCGCAAACTCCGTCACCCTTAACGACATTGGCACGGACGCAGACACTGACGGGTTCGTCGATGGTATCTCTGCCGCTCTCAACTCTACAGGCTTCAAGGGATTTTTCCCCTGTAACGGCGTTCTCGGTATGTCTGGTGGAACAACCACTGCGGCTACGGGCACAGCGGATGAGGTTGAGCTTGTCGTTTCGGGTGATCCTGGCGGAGATACCGTCATTGTCTTGAAGTTTTTTGGCATATCCAGCACTTCTGACGCATCCTAACGGGGGATTACCATGGCTAATTCAGACGTAAGATCAAAACGTCTGACCGGGACGGGCTCTGCAGCTGTAGGGCCTGCTCGTATCCGTCAGATTCAAGTTTTTTCAGCTTCTGGTACTCCGAGGCTAACTATCACTGATGGTAGTGGTGGCAGCACAGTATTAGATTTGGATTTTTCTGCGAGTGAGACACATTCAGTCAACATTCCTGATGAGGGCATCAAGGTGTCTGACATTTTCGTCAGTGTTTTAACTAACATTACGGCAATCACGGTGTTTTTTAGCTGATGGCAACTACCAAAGACGTAAAAAGGCTTCCTTCTGGTCGTTTAAGTTACCGAGGAGAAACTTTTTCAGGCTATAACAAGCCGAAAAAAACGCCCGGAAAGTCTAAGAAAAGTGCGGTTTTGGCTAAAAAAGGTAAGGAAATAAAGCTTGTTCGTTTTGGCGACCCAAATATGTCGATTAAAAAATCACAGCCGGGCCGCAGAAGTAATTTTAGAGCGCGTCACAATTGTGATACAGCAAAGGATAAATTTTCGGCGCGGTATTGGTCTTGTAAGGCTTGGTAGTCATGGACGTTAGAGAGGTTTTGTCTGGACAAGGCTTGACTGCGCGTTTGGAAAAACATGAAGCGGAGTGTGCTTTACGGTATGAAAGGATTGAGGAGCGCCTAGACAACCAACAAAAGTCTTTAGATCGTTTAGATATGAAGATTTGGGGGATAGCTCTTTTAATCATAACTACACCCGTGATTAACAGGTTTGTGGGGTAATTATGGCTTCTAAAGATAGGATGAGAGGGCTGACCTACCTACGAAACGGCGGCTCTGCTTCAAAAAAAAGTAAGGGCAGCAAAATTTGTCCAGAAGGTAAAGCGTGGGCAAAACGAACTTTTGATACCTACCCCTCTGCATATGCCAATTTGGCAGCCAGCAAATACTGTAAAGATCCCAACTATGCCAAAAAAGCTAAGGGCGGCAAAAGGAAAGGTCGCTAATGGGCAAGTTACAAGATTGGCTGGATCAAGATTGGGTCCGCATTGACAGCAGTGGCAACATTGTTGGCGAGTGTGGCACATCTAAAAATAAAAAACGTCCAGATCGTTGCCTTCCTCGTTCTAAAGCTAATAGCCTGAGTAAATCGGAACGTGCCGCCACGGCGCGTAAAAAGAAAAAAGAAGGCGCACAAGGTAAAACCGTAGTAGCCAATACCAAGACAGCGAAAGTTACTAAAGCGTCAAGGGGCGGCGAAATAGGTGACAAAAATCGTAAGAATCATAGGGGCTGCGGAGCAGTTCTATCGGAACGTCGTAAAAAAACTCGTTACACATAGGAGAAGTAAAATGCCAGGAAGTAGAGTTAATTTAGGAAATGGAGGACACAAATCCTCCAAAAGGTCCAAAGGCAACGCCATGAAGAAGTCTAAAGGCGGTGCGGCAATGAAGCCACCCGGTATGAAAAACGGTGGCGGTCTTGAAATGACCGAAGTTGGTGGCAAAAAAGTTCCAAAATTTGCGGCTGACGGCAAAGGCGCTAAAGATTTAATGAAAAAAACTAAAGGCGGTGCTGTCAAAAAAGCCAAGGGTGGCGCACTAATGAAGAAAAAGAAGCCTACGGGCGGATGATTAGTGTCCCATTTAATAAGCAACATCCCGTATTTTAAATGCTGGGTGCGTAAAGAATTTACATGTGACCACCAACGATATCATGGTGAGTTTTTACATGCGCTTGCTATAGCGGTAAATACAATTCCAGACCGATCCTTGAGTTTTCAAGTGGTTTTTACTGGAATTACAGACACTTCCGATGACGTTGAGTCTAACGTCCACGGAGGAGCAATGTGGGCACGTATGCCAATACAAGCATTGGTAGCTGATGTGCCTTTAGATGATTGGCCTGACAGGATGGAAGACCATCTTTGTCAGCCGTGGGACTGCGAGTCTATTGATCACAGTGTGATTGTTATAAACCGTGTTAGCTCAAGCCCGTGGATAGCTAAAGTTAACCACGAGTTTTATGAAGCGCGGTATGTCATGACTATAGATTATACCGGCAACAGTATCGCAGACTCTCCAGATCAGCATAAACAAAGTCATTTGTTATATCTGACAGAGGGTCCGTGGGCAGGTAATATGGTGGCATTACCAAATAACCGGGTAAGAGCTACTTCACCTGCGTTATGGAACACAGGAGACGGTGCGCCTGACTTTACGCCCAGCCAATATACACACACGGCGGAGGGGCACAGTAGTTATACAGACCCGAACATAACGTTTGATAATCTGTATTCGGAAGGGGTGAAGTGACATGACTACTTCTAGTTCAACAGATTTTGAGCTTGATGTAAGTGATTACATTGAAGAGGCTTATGAACGCTGCGGGCTAGAGGTCCGCACCGGTTATGACCTCAAAACTGCAAAAAGATCGTTGAACTTGATGTTGGCGGATTGGGCAAACCGGGGTTTGAATCAATGGACCATTGACCAAACAACGGTTTCGCTTACCGAAGGTACTGCTGAATATACGCTTGGAGCATCTACAATTGATGTTTTGGACGCAGTCATACGAAGGAGTGGCACCGATTTTGCGCTGGAAAGGATTAGTAGGGGTGATTACATCAATATACCCACTAAAACGACCAAAGCGCGTCCCTCTCAGTTTTTTATAGACCGGCAGATAAACCCTGTCTTGAAGCTGTGGCCTGTGCCTGAGAACAGTACGGATACAGTCATTATTGATAAGCTTGTACGTATGGATGACGCAGACACCTTTACAAACACCCTGGACCTGCCTTTTCGGTTTTACCCGTGTTTGGCTGCAGGTTTAGCGTATTACTTAGCTATGAAACGGGCCCCAGAAAGGGTTCAACTTCTAAAAGCGGTGTACGAAGAGGAGTTTGACCGGGCAGCTTCTGAGGATAGGGATAGGTCTTCTTTCAACATTCAGCCCTCAATGGCTTACTCAAGGGTGCTGTGATGGCTAGGTTTGCTAATGGGAAGTTCGCTTACGGGATATCAGATCGTTCTGGCTTTCGCTACAAACTTAACGAGATGAAACGTGAATGGACCGGCATGTTGGTTGGTCCGGATGAATATGAGCCCAAGCAGCCACAATTAGAGCCCCGCAGGAAAGCTGTCGATCCTCAAGCTTTGTTAAACCCAAGACCGCAGCCGGAAAACCCAACGAGTGCTTTTTTAGTTAAAACAACAAATAGCATTAGTTATTTAGGAAACGGTAACTGGGCCACAGCTGGAGTAGCGCAGCTGCCCTCTGAATTAACAAATACGGATGCCCTGGAGGGTTCTGTAGGGTCCGTTACGGTGACAACCTCATGAGCTTTACTTACGGTGAATTAAAACAGGCTATAAAAGACTATACGGAAAACGACGAAACGACGTTTACCAACAATCTTCCTGTGTTTATTCGTAATGCTGAAGAGCGCATTCTTAAAAATGTACAGCTTTCAGAGTTCCGTAAAAATGTGACCGGAACTTCTACCGCGTCTAATCAATTTTTGGACTGCCCTTCTGATTTTTTAGCTCCCTTTTCGCTTTCTTTTGAAGTCTCTTCGTCCAAAATCTTTGTTGAGTACAAAGACGTTAACTTCTTGCAGACGTTCAACCCCAACAGTAGCACCACGGGGACGCCGAAATACTATGCGATGTTTGATAGCAGTAATTTTATTTTAGCGCCTACTCCAGATGCCGCTTTGACGGCAGAGCTGCATTATTACTATCGGCCTGCCAGCTTGACCAGCTTGAGCGACACAAGTCAGTCATGGCTTAGTGAAAACGCCCCTCTGGCGCTGTTATACGGCAGTTTGCTAGAGGCGTACACCTTTATGAAAGGGGAGCAGGATGTTTTGGGTTTGTATGCCTCTCAACTGCAAAATGCCCTAATTGGAATGAAGCAGTTTGGAGAATCTAAAGAAGTTACGGATCAATATATGACCGGCATGGTCATAAGGCCTAAACAATGAACTTTGAAGGAGTTACACTATCACCGGGCATAGTCGAAGTTCAGACTACCCAACATCGTGGCTTCACTCCTGAAGAGGTTGCTGAACGGTGCTTAGACAAGCTTCTCAGCGTTTCTGATACGGCACCTCCCGCTATCAGGGATCAAGCGATAGCTTATAAGGAGCATATGAGAGCGGTTCTTGTCTTTTATATGAAAGAAGCCGTTCAAAGTGACAGAACTACTGTTAACAACGCCTTGCTTGATGCAGGGCACAAAGACTTGGCTGAACTTATCAGGAGATTATGACATGGCCTTTTCAGGAAACTTCATGTGTACGTCTTTTAAGCAGGAATTGCTCCAGGCGAAACACGATTTTACAAATAGCTCTGGCGACACATATAAGCTGGCGATGTACACCAACTCCGCTAGTTTTAATGCGGCGACCACGGCGTATACGACCAGTAACGAGATCAGCGGCACAGGCTACTCAGCAGGCGGGGGAACACTGACTAACGTGACCCCGACTACCTCGGGAACCACGGCCTTGACCGACTTTGCCGATCTCACGTTCTCCAGCAGCACCCTGACGGCGCGTGGGGCACTAATTTATAACACCACGGCAGGTAGTGGCAGCGGAACCACAAATACCGTTCTTGTATTGGATTTTGGCGCTGACAAGTCATCAAGCTCTGGTGACTTCACCATCGTGTTCCCAACTGCTGACGCATCTAACGCTATTATTCGGATTGCATAATCATGGCCTTGGTCGTTGCTGATCGCGTAAAAGAAACCACCACATCGACAGGTACAGGCGCGATTACGCTCGGGGGTGCAGAACCCAACTTCCGCACCTTTTCGTCTGTCCTGTCGGATGCGGACACCACTTACTACGCCATCATTGATGACAACAACCTTGCTTTTGAGGTTGGTCTAGGCACCTATGCAAGTAGCGGTAACACGATAACCCGCACCACGGTTCTTGCTAGTTCTAACAGCAACAATGCCGTGAACTTTAGCGCGGGAACCAAAGATGTGTTCCTGACCTATCCTGCGGATAAGTCTGTAAACAGGGATGCCTCGGGTAATGTGTCTGTTAGCGGCGGTGTAACTGCAACATCCTTTACGGGAAACATTACAGGTAATGTGACGGGTAATGTGACGGGCGCTGTGACAGCCACTCAGGTAGACCTGACAGGGCAGGGTGACCTGCGGCTACAGGATGCCTCTGGCGGTCAGTACGTTGCATTACAGGCTCCAGCTACCGTGGGGTCTAGCTTTACGTTTACCCTGCCTTCTGCCGATGGTAGTGCCGATCAGTTACTCAAGACTGACGGCTCGGGCAACCTTAGCTTTGCAACGATCAATCCAGCCCCTAGTTTCACGGCTACAGCAGATGGCGCTATAGCTAATGGCGACACGTTAATTGTCACTTCTGCAGGAAAACTTAAACCGGCGGGAATAGATATTGTAAATGTAAACCCTCCTGTCCGTAATGCCACCAAATTAACTGTGGATAGTGGCTATGCGTATCCGGGCGGTAATGCCAGTTACGCTTTTGACACTACAACAAATCAAACCGCTGTGTTCTTTTCAGAGTTCCAAAGCGGCTCTCGGAAGTCTGGCATATTTATGGTGTCAATCGATGACGGTATTGGCGCGGCGGCAACGCTGTCCAAAGGGTCATTTAATCAGCTTGTTGGTAGCAACTCATATATAGACCAGTATGAAATGCTGTACGACCCGGACATCAGCAAGCTAGTTATATTTTATAAGCATCAAAGCTCCACCAGACTTTACGCCGTGGTTGGTACGGTAAGTGGAACAAGTGTTACGTTTGCCACGGCTGTTGAAGCGTCTACAGACTCAATAGACTATTGCCGTGCCGCGTATGACACAACTAACAATAAATACATTGTTGTTTACAAAAGAGGAAGCAACTTATACGGCAGAGTCGTAAGTATAAGCGGAACGACACCTTCATTTGAGTCTGAAGTGACAATTTATGACCTTGAGCAGGGCGTTGATTCTCAGAACATTACCATTGCTTTTAGTCCTGATGACGACAAATTCATAGTCGCATTTCAGAACGATGCTGTTAGCACAAATTCTGTAAGGTGCAGATCGTTAGCTATAAGTGGAAGCTCAATAACTGTAGGCACAGACACTCAGATATTGTCGGGTAATGTTCAGATTACCAAAGGCAACAACCTGAAAATGGTGTATGACACAGAGCATGACGTGTTTTGTATGACATACACTCGGTCAACAAATAGTTATTACGTTGACTTTAGAACTTTAAGCATAAACGGATCGGGAGTAACTGTGGGGAGTGAGTATACTGTTGTTAGCGTTGGGCAAAGTGGCTCCCCCGTAAATTTGACATTTAACGCAACGGACGGCAAATGTTACATAGGCTACAAAAACTCAAGCAATGCTAATTACATAATATCATTTGATGCAGGAAGTAACACCGCAGGGACGGCGTTAAAAGTATCTGCCGACACTGCGGCTTATCAAAGTTATGTGGAAATTGTGTATGACTCCCATCGTCAAAAAATGGTGATGACAGGAGATAATGGTTACAACAATGACCTTGAGTCTTACATGGTTTCTGGGACAGACGGGCAAACAAACCTAACTGCTGAAAACTATGTAGGCATTGCGGATGCGGCTTACTCTGATGGAGATACAGCCACCTGCCAGACTGTCGGCGCGGTTGACGATGCTCAATCATCTCTTACCCCCGGACAGCTTTACTACGTTCAAAACAACGGCTCTCTTTCAACGTCTGCGGGAAGTCCCTCTGTTGTCGGGGGCGTTGCGATTGCTTCTACCAAGCTGTTAATAACAAGGAGCTAAGGTGAAAACGATTACTGAGAACTCAACCAAGCTGTCCAAGTATCTTTTTGAAGACAGCAAGACGATAACTGTTGAGTCCGACAAGATTATTGTCGGAGACCCCTCTAGCCCTGATTCGACTATATGCGACCTAAACTCCAGCAATGCCACGCTGACTGAAAATGTCACGGATGCGCCTAGCAACTGGATAGGGGAACGCTACACCTATGACCCTGCCGCAGACCCTAAATGGGTAGCAAATCCCGATTGGGAAGACCCTGAAGCCTAAAGGTACACGTTATGGCCTTAATTATTAAGGACAGAGTAAAAGAGACAACAACGACCACTGGCACGGGCAACGTGGCCTTGGGCGGCGCGGTCAGCAACTTTGTCACGTTTTCTTCTGTTCTGTCAGACAGTGATACAACTTACTACGCGATTGTAGACAGCAACAACTCTGACTTTGAGGTGGGGCTGGGAACATACGTCAGCAGCGGTAATACAATTGCCAGAACTACGGTGCTTGCAAGCTCCAACAGCGGCTCTGCTGTTAGCTTGTCAGCAGGAAGCAAGGTTATATTTTGCGCGTTTCCAGCCGACAAAGCGGTGGTTGAAGACGCCAACGGTGTGGTGTCGATTGAGAACCTGCAGTTCGACACTAACGCGATCAAGTCCACAAACACCAACGGAAACATACAGCTATTTCCAGCAGGGACGGGCTTTACAGAGCTATACGGCAATACCAATGCCGGTGCGATCCGGTTTAATTGCGAGTCAAACAGCCACGGTGTAACCCTAAAGGGGCCACCTCACAGCGCCTCTGCTACTTACAGCCTGGAGCTTCCTAACGGTGACGGGTCAGACGGCCAGCTTCTCAAAACAGACGGCAGCGGCAAGCTGGCGTTCACAAGCTCGCTTCCCGGCATTACTGCAACAGCCTCAGAGATCAACATCCTTGATGGTGTTACTGCAACAGCCTCAGAGATCAACATTTTGGATGGGGTTACTGCAACAGCCTCAGAGATCAACATTTTGGATGGTGTTACTGCAACAGCCTCAGAGATCAACTATCTCGACATTACTACCTTGGGTCTGACGCAGGCAAGCAAGGCTGTGACAGCAGATGCAAACGGTGTGGTTAGCTTTGATAACGGCACAATTGAAGAGGTTACGACCGTCACATCTAGCTCTAATGCCGCCACCATTAACCTGCGTGACGGCAATTTATTTGAGCATGATCTGACAGAAAACGTCACCTACACCTTTAGCAACCCAGCCGCCGCAGGCAGGGCGTCATCATTTGTGCTGAAGGTGATTCAAGACAGCAGTGCCAGAACGATTACATGGCCCGGAAGTGTTGATTGGCCTGCGGCTACAGCGCCCACCCTGACTGCAACAAACAATGGCGTGGATGTATTTGTGTTCTTCACTATTGATGGCGGCACAACCTATTACGGGTTTGTTGCTGGGCAAGCAATGGGATGAGTGTAGGTACTAAGCTATTACAAGCCGCCGCCGGTAACGCTGGTGAAGCTGTTTATGTTGAAGATGTGTTTTCCACGTTTCTGTATGAAGGCACAAACACAAGCACAGCGCATCAAATTCAAAACGGTATTGACCTTTCTGGAGAAGGTGGTCTTGTTTGGATAAAAAAACGTGATAGCAATATCGCAGTTACTAATCACCATCTTGTTGATACTGAGCGAGGCGATTACTACTTAGCTTCAAACAGCACAAACGCTCAGGCATCGGGTAGTGATATAAACACGTTTAATTCAGATGGCTGGACTTTTGATGCATCAACGGGTCTTGGTACGGACTATTTAGGTTCAGACTACGTTTCTTGGACATTCCGCAAGCAAGAAAAGTTTTTTGACATTGTTACTTATACAGGCGATGGGACAGACAATAGGGCTATAGCTCATAACCTTGGCTCTGTTCCGGGCATGATCTTGTTAAAAATAACGTCTGACACTGACAACTGGATTGTTTACCATCGCTCCCTTGGGTACACAAAGCTGTTGCGTTTAAACATGCAGAACTCAGTGTGGACGCAAGACAGGTGGGGTGACCAAAATCCAACATCAACACACTTCTATGTTGATAACAATCAAGAGTGTAATCAAAGTGGCGAAACCTACGTTGCCTACATATTCGGCCATAACGAAGCAGAGTATGGCGAAAATTCTGACGAAGCCATTATTTACTGTGACTCGTTTACAACAACATCTACATGGGGAAACTTCAAAGAAGAGATTGGATTTGAGCCTCAGTGGATAATGGTGAAAAGAACAGATAGCTCCGATAATTGGATCATGCTGGACATGATGCGCGGAGTTGCTGGGCCGGGCGATCAGGCTCTTGTTGACACGGGGATGTTTGGCAATGCCTCTAACGATCAAGAGCTACTAGCAAACACTAATAACGCCGAAAGCACACAAGGTAGGGGCGGGTTTTACAGCAAAGGGTACTTAGGAAATCTTGGTGGATTTGGCAACGCAACATACATCTATGTAGCCATCCGCAGACCGCAGAAGCCAGCATCAGAATTTGCGGCTACTGACTTGTTTACTTTGCAAGCTAAATCACCCGGAGAGGGGGCCGATACATTTATTTCTACAGGCTTCAATGTAGATACTTTTATGTACAGAAGCAGAGCATCCAGCGCAACGGTGCTTGGAGATAGGCTAAGAGGTCGGGCAGGTGGCCCCGATCTTTTAACAAACGCGGCTGATACTGAAGGCACTAATACTGGAGCGTTTTTTTTAGATAATTCCAATGGCGTAATTGTAGATTATTCGGGCGGTCATTTTAATGTTGCACCCGCCGCAACTGACAAAAACTACATTCGTTATTTTTTAAGGCGAGCCAAAGGGTTTTATGATGTTGTGTGTTATGTGGGAACTGGGTCGGGCACAACCTTTAATCATAATTTAGGGGTTACCCCAGAGTTAATGTGGATAAAAGCCAGATCAGGGGCGGCAGACCAGTGGGTTATTTGGGATAAAAATGCAGATTTGTCAACAACAACGCCTTTGTTTTCTGACTTTACCCAAGCCAGAAGGTACAACAAGCTTTCTGTAAACTCTACAGCGCCTACAGCTTCTGTATTTTCTGTAGGGCCAGCGGGTTACAGCACCAACACGAGCGGCGTTAGCTATATAGTCTATCTTTTTGCTTCTGTAGCTGGGATTTCAAAAATTGGAACTTACAGCGGGACAGGAAGCAATGTAAATGTTGATTGCGGATTTAGTGCGGGAGCTAGGTTTGTTTTAATTTGGAGAACAGATAGCTCTGGCCCCGGATGGTACGTTTATGATTCTGCAAGAGGGATTGTTGCGGGCAATGATCCTTATTCCTTACTAGGCTCCAATGCCGCAGAGGTGACCAACACAGACTACATAGACCCACTCAACGCTGGTTTTACAGTTACCTCATCAGCACCAGCGGCGCTTAACACTTCCGGCGGTACATACACCTTTTTGGCAATAGCATAGGATTATCAACTATGTCGGAATACAGAGTACGAGCAACGGGTGAGGTTAAATCTCAAAGCCAAATCCGCTTAGACAACAAGAATATGTCTTTACCTAGAGTATGGACCGCAAACGTGTGTGACGCGCTTGGCGTTGATCCTGTACTTGCGGCCCCTGCACCAGAGCCTAGCGCCGCTTACAAGTCAGTAGTACGCAACGGTGCCGTACAGGACGCTGACGGAAATTGGGTAGAGGCGTGGGTAGAGCGCGAAATGTTTACTGAGTACACCGACGAAAACGGTGATGTTCAGACTGTAGCGGCACAAAAAACAGCTTACGATGCGGAAAACACTGCTGTTCGGGCGGCGGCTGAAAGAGCCAAACGGACTGCTTTGTTGATGGAGACAGATCACTACGCTCTGGCAGATGTCACCATGTCTGATGCTATGAAGACGTACAGGCAAGCGTTGCGTGATGTGCCACAGCAGACAGATTTTCCCAGCACAATCAACTGGCCTACAAAGCCGTGATATGTGGAAGTCATCGTCCTGTATTTGGTGCTGGACACCTACACCTACACATGGGCGATAGGCAGCAGAACAAGGCTAGAACATTACCGGATATGCCGCTACAAGGAGTTAAATAGCGAATCGGATCAAACGTACACTTGGTACTTGCCGTACTTGAGATCGTACTGTGATCCTTATGTGATTTACGAGGTTCCCAATGATTGACCCTGTGACAGCGGTGGCGGCGGCTACCAAAGCCTACGCTGGCGTAAAGGCATTTATTGAGGCCGGTAAGAGCATTGAAGACACGTTCCAGGTGGTAGCTCGTTGGCAGGGCCACGCCAGTGACGTTCTCTACGCAAGCCAAAGACAGAAAAAACGTACTAACCCCCTGAAACAACTTGTATTTTCTTCTTCAGTCGAGGCAGAAGCGGCTGAATTGTTTGCCCACAGAAAGCGAATTGATAATCAACGCAAGGAGCTTATTCAACTTCTGCGCTATGCATACGGAAATGAAGGCGTTGAAGAGTACAGAAACTGCATGAAAGAAGTGCAAGAGCAACGTAAACGAGAGGTGTATGCGCAACAGGAGGCCAAGGACGCAATAATCAAGTCGTTTTGGATTGTGGTTTTGGTGGGGATAGCGGGCGGCATCATAGCCTTTATTTTTGAAGCGGTGTCAAGTAAGGGGTAGTATACTGTGATAGCGCACACTCAGAGCGGGCCTAACTAACGCCTATGTTTGGTTTAACCGGATTTTCAGCCACACCGTTCAGCACCCCCTCCGCGTTTGGTCCGGTGGGTGTTACAGGTGTTGCGGCTACCGGTGGCGTTGGCAGCGTATCTATTAACGGGGACGCCGATGCGGTTGTCACCGGCCTTCAGGCTACCGCTTCTGGCGGCGTTTTAGTATTTAACGAGTCCATATCGGTTACCGGCCTTGCCGCTACAAGCGGGTTTGGCAGTACGACGGTATCTCTGCCCACTGGGGTTTCTGTAACAGGCGTTTCGGCCTCTATGCCGATGACTTCCTTGGAGGCCGGAGGTTCCCTGCTAGGGGGCTTGGCGTTCTCTGAAGAGCCGTTTGCCACCCTTTCTGATGACAGCCTCCAGATCAGCTTCCAGCTTGGCGTTGGGGCATCTGTCACGGGCCTTGCCGCTACATCTGCGGTGGGCTCTGTCACTGTCGTTGGTCCTGCCAATGTATCTGTAACGGGTATAGCGGGCACGGGTGGCGTCGGCTCTGTCACGGTAGACGCTGCCGGGCAAGTAGATGTTACAGGAATAGGGGCCACAGGCGGCGTCGGCGCTGTCACTGTCACGCAGGGAACGGGCGTAGATGTGGCTGTTACGGGGTCTTTTGCCATAGGACGTGTAGGCGTAGCCACGGCCACCGGGGAAATACAAATTCAACTAACCGGGCTTTCTGCAACAGGACAAGTTGGACAAGTTGCTCCTTTTGCTTGGAACCCCATAGTTCCAGATCAGACTGCGAATTGGGTAGAAATAGCGGCATAGCGAGGACATCATGCCTAGTACATATACGACAAACCTTGGTATTGAAAAGATTGCTACTGGCGAGCAGTCAGGTACGTGGGGCACAACCACGAACACAAATTTTGATCTGATTGACAGCGCCATAGACGGCATTATTTCGGTCACCTTGTCTTCTGCGGGTAGTTCAGGCAGCCCCACCGACCTGCCTATAACAGACGGGTCTACCTCTAACGGGCGCAACAAATTCATTGAATTCATAGATGGTGGTGACCTGGGAGGCACTGCATATGTGCAGCTGACGCCCAACAATGCCGAAAAAATCGTTCATATTCGCAATTCTTTAAGTGGTAGTCGATCAATCATTATTTTTCAAGGCACTTACAACGCTTCCAATGACTTTGAAATAGCCAATGGAAAAGACGTTGTATTGAAGTTTAACGGTGGCGGCACGGGCGCTACCGTTACGCAGGTATTTGTTGATCTTGTAGCTACAAATGTCACCGGTAATTTGACGGGGAACGTCACAGGAAACGTCACAGGAAACGTCACAGGCGCAATTACGGGCAATGTCACAGGTAATTTGACAGGGAACGTCACGGGTAATGTTACTGGAAACGTCACAGGGAACGTCACGGGTAATGTTACTTCTACAGGATCGTCTTCGTTTTCGACAATTGACATAGATGGTGGCGCTATTGACGGCACTCCCATAGGCGCTAATAGCGCGTCTTCTGGGGCTTTTACTACATTAAGCACCACAGGTACTGCCACATTGCCCACGGTGGATATTGCGGCAGGCGAGATTGACGGCACCAATATAGGGGCTTCTACCCCCGGAACCGGTGCCTTTTCCTCTCTTTCTGCAAGTGGTACAGCCACTTTAGCTACTGTAGATATAAATGCGGGGGCTATAGACGGTACAAATATAGGAGCTTCTACCCCCGGGACAGGGGTGTTTTCCGCGTTAACAACCACCGGAGACAGCCTTACTATACAAACCACGCAAACTCCCTCCAGTGCCACGGCTACTGGAACAACGGGAGAAATTGCTTGGGATAGTGAATATATATATGTCTGTATCTCTACAAATACTTGGAAACGTGTAGCAATATCCACTTGGAGCTAAAGAATGCCGTTAACCAAGCTCCAATTCAGACCGGGTATTAACCGCGAAACAACTTCATATACCAATGAAGGCGGCTGGTTTGATGGCGATAAAATACGTTTTCGGTTTGGTGTGCCTGAAAAAATAGGCGGCTGGGAACGTGCCACGGAAAACACTTTCTTAGGCACTTGTCGTGCGCTTAAACCTTTTGTCGCGCTCGACGGCTCACGGTTCATGGGCCTTGGAACACACCTCAAGTACTATATTGAGGAGGGCGGCACTTATAACGACATTACGCCTATACGCTCTACAACGGGCGCTGGAGACGTTACGTTTAGTGCCACAAATGAGTCCGCGACGCTTACTGTGTCAGACACGGCCCACGGGGCTGTGGCAGGGGACTATGTCACCTTTTCAGGCGCGGCATCTTTGGGTGGCAACATCACGGCAGCGGTTCTTAATCAAGAATATCGCATAGATACGATTGTCAATGACAATAGCTTTACCATCATAGCCAAGGACACTTCTGACGCAACAGTCACAGCCAATTCCAGCGACAGCGGTAACGGTGGTAGCTCCACCGTAGGTGCGTATCAAATCAACACCGGTCTGGACACTTCGGTTAGTGGCACCGGTTGGGGCGTGGGCACCTGGGGCCGAGAAGGTTGGGGTGATGCAGCTGCTGCTACGGGTACAACCTCTATTCTGCGTATCTGGACACATGACAATTTTGGTGAAGATTTGATCATAAATGTCCGAGATGCGGGCATTTTTTACTGGGACAAGACCTTGGGCCTGTCTTCACGGGCCGTGGCAATTTCAGACCGCACCAATGCGGACTCAACCACGCCTACGATAGCCAAGCAGGTTATCGTGTCTGACCGCGACCGGCACATCATTGCGTTTGGTTGCGATGCAGAAAATGCCATTGGCACTCAAGACCCTTTGTTGATCCGGTTCAGTGACCAAGAAGACCCGACCACATGGCAGTCTTTACCCTCTAATACAGCAGGTGACCTGCGTATCGGCTCGGGTTCTGAGATCGTAGCAGCGGTAGAAACACGTCAGCAAATTCTTGTTTATACTGATGTTTCTCTACACGCCATGCAGTTTTTGGGGCCGCCTTTCACATTTGGTATCAGTTTGGTATCAGAAAACACCACCATCATGTCGCCTTTGGCTGCCATTGCACACGATGACGTGGTGTATTGGATGGGTTTTGAAGAGTTTTACGTGTTTAGTGGCCAAGTACAGCGTATTCCCTGTACGGTAAGGTCATACGTGTTTGATGACTTTAACCGTGAACAAAAGGAAAAGGTCTTTGCGGCGTCGAACTCGGCGTACAGCGAAGTCTGGTGGTTCTACCCATCGTCAACCGCTAATGAAGTTGATCGCTACGTTGTATTTAATTATCAAGAAAATGCTTGGTATTACGGTACTTTGGTGCGTACAGCTTGGGTTGACCGTGGGATCAATGATTACCCGGTTGCGACGTTTACCGATGGCCGACAGTATTTTCAAGAGCTTGGTTTGGACGATAATACTTCTAGCCCTGCTGTGGCCATCAATGCCCACATAGAATCTAGCCAGATTGACCTTGCAGACGGCGAGCAGTTTGCCTTTATACGTCGGATTATCCCCGACATAACCTTTGAAAACTCCACTGCCGCTTCGCCAAACGTGGTGTTTACCACCAAAGTGCGTGATTTTCCGGGCGGTAACTACGATGCAGAGGATGCGGCCACTGTCACACGATCTGCAACTACCCCTGTAGAACAGTTTACAAATCAGGTACATTTACGTCTGAGGGGGCGTAGCTTCGCGCTACGTGTGGCCTCCTCTGATACAGAAACGCAATGGCGGTTGGGTTCTGCCCGACTAGACGTGCGCCCGGATGGCCGACGATGAGCGGTCGCCGCTTAGTATTACCTCAGTTCCCACGAGCCCCGGAGCAATATAACGCTTCGTATATGTCCGAGGTTGTGCGCTCATTTTCTGTATTTCTTGAGCTATTTAACAACCCTGGAGATGCACGGCACACGGAACTTACTTTGACAAATTTACCGCAGAACGACTACAACCTAGAAGTTGGTGCGCTTTTTCAGCAAGATGGCAACCTTAAAATTGTCATAGCCAACAAACCCCACCCCGCAGGGTTAGCAGGTACGGGTGCAGTAGGTTCTGTGACTGTATCAACGCCATAAGTGCTTTGATACAATCAAAAGAGATTATGGGATAGTTCTATGACAGCTGCCGCATCACGAAGTCCAGAACCATATGAAGTGCCCGAAGGTGGGCTTGGATCTTTTCTAACTGCAACGGTTGGAGATTGGTCGGACGAAGCTCTTAACGCTGACAATTATTACGACGTAGTAAAACCTACCGCAGACCAGCTGGCACAGTTTGGCCGTGAAGAAGATGATCGCATAGCGCACGTTGCCACGGGCGAAACAATTATCCCCATGGCGGTCTTTGAAGAAGACCCCGCACTAAAAGAAGCTGTTTTTAACCGCATGATAGATATGGGCATTGACCCAGAACGCTACATTGTGGGTAACGAGCTAAACAGCATTAACCCTGTCACAGGCCAGCCTGAGTTCTTCCTGAAGAAGATATTTAAGGGCATCAAAAAAGCCGTCAAGGGTGTGGTGAAAGTATTTAAGGCCGTTGCTCCGATTGTCCTGTCTATTGGCTTATCGATGACGCCTCTTGGTCCGATTGTTGGGACGGCCTTAGGTAGCGGCCTTGGAACCCTGATCCAAGGTGGTGATCTTAAAGACGCTCTAAAAGCCGCCGCAATTGGCGGTATAACAGCAGGCGTCACATCAGGTATTAGTAACGTTGTTAAAGCGCAGATACCGGGCGGCTCTGCTGGCGGAACGTTTATGGAAGGTGTCCGTGGCGCGTTGCCGGGTCCAGACGTGAGTATAGGACGCATATTTGGTGCGCCAGCTGATGCGGCTGTAACGCCAGCTGATGCGGCTGTAACGCCAGCTGGCGCGGCTGTAACGCCCGCTGACGCTGTTGCGGATGCCTTTGGCCCCCCAGTAGGCCCCGTTCCAGATGGACTTACATATGTCGCCGGTCCCTCCCCGTATGCAACCGGTGAGCAAATTGGGCTGGTATCTACTGCAGACGATGTGACAGCCATTGAACAGGTACTTGGAACACCGATAGAAGAAGTGGCCAAGAGTGGCGGACCGTTAGAAGAAGTGGCCAAGCGTGGCGGACAGTTAGAAGAAGTTGTAGTCAAAGCGCAACGAATACCTCAATCAGACATAATTGCTGGTTTGGGCGGAGATCCTACGGGAGCAATAGCAAGTTCTTTGGATACGCTCGCAGCAGAAAGCCTTGCAGCTTCGGACCCTTCTTTAAAAGGTAAAGCAACGCAAGCATTTGATAGGACTAAAGATTTTGCTTTTAGAGCCGGAGAAACTCCGGGGCAAGTTGAACTTGCCAAAGCTTTAGAAGCGCAACAGGCTTATCAAAACGTAGTTGCTGATTTTAAATCTCGGTACACTCCGGAAGTTTTTAACAGTCCTGCAATTCAAGTAAGGATTGATGAGGTCGCTAGAGCAGCAGCTGAAAAGGCGGCTGCAGATGTAGGACCGGGCTTTTTTGCTAAATACGGCCCTTCTGCATTGGGCATCACGGGCCTAGCTGCCGCCGCAGGCGCATTTGACGTGCCCGAACTGGAGCCCTTGGATGATATGTATGGCGGGATAACGGGCATGGACCTGTTGGCTCAAAACCCCCTCAAGTACCGAACTTATTCGCAACGCGGGGCAGGCTATAACCCGCCTCCTGTAGGCGCAGCTGGTGGCGGCAGCATGGACACTCGTTCTTTCCCCAGACGAGACGGCGCTATCAGTGGCCCGGGCACCGAAACTTCCGACGATATCCCAGCAATGCTTTCAGATGGCGAGTTTGTGATGACCGCTAGAGCCGTCCGTGGTGCTGGGAATGGTAGTCGTGAGGCAGGGATGCGGAAGATGTACAACATGATGAGTCAGTTTGAGAGGGCCGTCTAACGTGGCAGTTGACACAACAATTCAGCGCATTCAGGAAAACCCTGAAATTGAAGCGTATCGTATTGGATTATTGTCCGACGTTACCGACTTTATTAGAGAAAACCTGACCGGCGCACCCGTCTCACCTATTCTCCCACCCGCCTTTCAAGTAGCGGGACTTACGCCGCTTCAGCAGCGGGCGGCGTCTCTAGCTTCACAAGGCGTAGGCGCTTACCAGCCATACATGACTTCTGCTTTAGACGCCATGCGGCGTGGTGAGACAGCCACAGAAACATATGGCCTTGGTGGCGTGGACGAGGGTCTTGCCGCAGGCAGAGCGGGCCTTGGTGCTTTGATGGGCACAGGAGCGGCATTTGACCCTGCTTCAACCTCCACCTTCATGAACCCTTACGAAGATGCGGTTGTTGAACAGGCCATGCGGGACATTGACCGTGGCAGTCAGGCTACACGTCAACAACTTGGTGCCCGTGCCGCCGCCGCTGGCGCATTTGGCGGCTCTCGGCAGGCTGTAGCAGAGGGTGAACTAAACCGTGCATTGGCGGAGCAGAAAGCACGAACCGCGAGTCAGCTACGCGCTTCTGGTTTCCAGCAGGCTCAAGGACAGGCTCAACAAGCGTTTGAAGCCGCACAGCGCCGCCGTCAGCAACAAGCACAGTTGGCCGGTGCTTTGGGCCAAGGACTTGGATCGCTAGGCGGACAGGGCGCACAGGTGGGGACACAATTAAGTCAGCTAGGTCTACAACAGGCCGGGCTGGGTCAGCTACAGCAACAGCTGAATTTGGGCGATGTTAAGACCTTGGAGGCTCTTGGTGCGCGGGATCAGGCCCTGCAACAGCAGGTCTTGGAAGCTCAACGGCAAAGCAATTTGCAGTTACAGCAGTTCCCATACCAACAGTTTGCGTTCCTTAGTGATGTCTACAAAGGCACACCGTCCTCGCAACAGGTAACTCAGACAACACAAACACAAGACCCGTCTGCCTTCCAGCAGATAGCTGGTTTGGGTATTGCTGGACTTAGCGCCGCTGCAGGCGCTAAAAACTTAGGACTTGGATTCTAATATGACTGTACTTAATAGACCGTTGTTTCGGCAAGCGGGCGGCCCTATAGATGGCCCTGCGCAGGCTATGCCGGAAGAAGACGATATAAACCGCCAGATACGGGCAAACCTTGAAAATGAGCCAAGCTCCATCGCAAAAATGGGTGGTGGAAACATTGATGAGGCGGTTCGTCTCGGAAGAAGTTTATATGACACTGAAATGGCTTTGCGTAGATTGAAAGAGCTAGAACGCGCACCACAAAGAAACCGCAGAGAAATCCAAGAGGTTTCTCGTGAAATCCAAGCTCTTCAGCAAAGGATTGAAAATTCTGGTTTAAGGCAAAGCGACATTAGATCTTTAGAAATAGCTTTAATGCCTATGCGTAATAAGTTTGGCGACCCACTTAAATTTCTTCCAAGTAAGAGTTTTGAAATAGAAAACCGTGCCATGGGCGGTGAAATGATGGCCTCTGAGCAGATGATGGCCCCGCCGCCTCCACAGACCATGGCTCCCGGGCCAGCGCCCATGCCCCCCGGTGCTGACGTGGTACAGCAGACCGAACAGATGGCTGCCATGCAAGGCGAAAAGATAGGCCAAGATTACGCCCAGCGGATGATGCAGGGCATTGATCAGGCGCAGTCCACAGAGGAGTTAATCAACGCTTTCAGAGGCAATGAGATGCCCCTGGAGGCACGGCGCGACGAGCTTGCAAGTTATGTCGGGGAAGGGGACGCAGATCAAACCCCTGAGTCGGTGCTGGCCATGGTTCAGCCGGTCATCATGATGACCGAAGAAGGGGCCATGAACAGCGGTATCGGTAACCTGATGCAGCAGCTGACGGGCGACATCGACATGATGACAGAAGCTGGGCAACCGACTGACATGGGTCAGGGGGTAGGCAGTTTGATGATGGCAGGGGCACCGGAGGTCCCCGCTCCTCAAAATTTTAGAAAAGGCGGTGCTGTAGTACAGCGGTTTAATCAGGGTGAGGAAGTCAGCGCCGCCCAAGCATTTTCAACAGAAGCTAAAGATGCTTACGAAGGTCTAGCACCTTTGTTTTCAGAGCTTATTGACCAGCAGGAACGCGATGAGCTTGATGCAGAGCGAGAAGCCTTTGACAGAGCGCAATTCTTTTTGTCTGCGGCTAGGGGCGGCCTTAGTTTAGCGCAAGGCAATCCTAACGTAAGTGGTTCGTTTGCCTCTCAGCTTGCCTCTGCAGCCATGCCCGTTGCTGAAGATATGGCGGCAATCGGTGCGCAAGCTCGCGCTCGTAAAGAAGCGCGTCGTAAGGAAGACCGGGCTTTAGACTTGGCAAGATTACAAGCGGGCATATCCTTTACTGAAACGGAAAGAGCCACCAGGGCCGCCGCTCAACAAAAAGCTTTAGATCGCCAAATGGAGCTAAATAAATTCTTGTTGGGGCGTGATACCAAGCTTTACATTGATCCTAATGACCTTAATGCACAGCCTCAAGCCGTTTTAGATATTCCAACTAAAATTGATGAGGCGCTAAAATTGGGGTTAGTGCCCTATCAGCCTATGTCTGACCGGGAGCAAAGAGAGGCGCTTGCCCGAAGGCTACTAACAGGTGGTGAAAATTCTAAATATGCCACCAATGACTTGAAGGGTGTTGAAATATATGAATTAGAGCGGTTCTTGACCGATGAATATCAAACGAAAGTTACCTTTGACGAGACTACTGGCGACAAAATGAATGTATCCCCAACGTTACCCCCGGAAATTTTGAAAGCAATAAAAGTCCGAAGGGAAAATAACTTATCTGTACCGAACTTTACTCTACGTCAGTTAGGAGAAGACGCTCAACCAGATCCCCCACCCGGAAGCGCCGAAGTACTTGAACCAGCGCCTGTTGTACCTTCAGCAGCGGTGCCCGCTGACAGCAGGAAGGCTAAATTACAAAGAGTCGCAGAAATAGCCGAAGTGGACCCGATAGTAGCGGAATTGGCTGACATAACCCGGGGCGGCGCAGACTTTAACAGAGGTCTGGGAGTCCCCGGAGCTTTACGGCGTTTTAGAGAAAAAATAATTAACTTGTTTAGTGTGAGTCAAGTTGGACCCATGAGTCCTGAAGTTCAAGAGTTTCAGTCTCAAATAAAGGGCACCACGGCAGATACAATTCAAGCAATGGTTGCTGATTTAGACGAAAAATCTGCCCGAGATCAAAGAGCAATTATTGCTTCCGTGCTTCCCGTTCAAATTGATTTAGATGAAAGCAGTTCAACGTATGGAAAAGTTTTAGATTTAAGAAACATATCTCCTAGCGAATTTAAAGCGGATACTAAATCTTTGGTGACACAGTTAAAGACAAAAATAGCAAAAGTAGAAAGAGATATAGCTAATCCAAGCCTGCCGCGAGATGTAAAAAACCTAAGAAGAACGCAGCGAAGTTCGCTTGAAAGATCCTTGCAAACATGGGAAGGCATACTTCTTTTATCGGAGTTAGGAATGATGGCGGATGACAGATCTATACCCACGGATCGATCTGCGGCAGCTTTAGATGCTGCTGTACAAGCGGCAGGTGGGCGTTAAATATGGTTCAACCTATATCTGAAATGCGTCAATCCGGACTTTTGCCTCCGGAAGAGCCTCCTGTAAGCGACATGACAACCAGTGCCTATGATTTGGCACAGGAACAGATTGGTAGAGCTTTTTCTGAAGAATTACCGCCAGAAAAATTTGGCGTTGAAAATCTGTATAACAATTTAAGACAGGGTATTGCTGTAGACGGTAGTCCTCTCACAATCATTGTAGATGGCGTTGAAATTGAAACTGGTCCTTTTAGCGAAAACGATGCTTTAGACGCAATCGCCCAACGTTTATTAGTTCGTGACGGATATGACGTCGAAACGGCAAAGCAGAAAGTCAAATCACGCGAGCGTCTACCGGAAGACATAATTCTTGATCTTACTCCCACGAAAGACAGAAGCGCCGTAGGAGCCTTTTTTGAGGGCTTGGCTAGGGAAGGTGCGGCCAGCTTTGCGGGGATTGAAGCTGCTGCCATCGCAACGCCACCAGTTTATGCAGGCTCACAGCCTACGCGAGCGGTGCCTCTTGTAGGCCCTGTCTTGCCAGAAGCCATTGGTTTAACCACTGCTGTAAGTACTTACTTGTTGGCAAGTGGTGCTACTCAAGAGGTTGTAGATTTTTTGATTCCAGAGGCTCCGTATCTTCCACCAGATGTTCCTTTTCGTAAAGCCGGGGAAGCGGCAGGTGCGGGAATAGGTGCCCTGCGACGGTCCAAGGACATTCTTTTGGCACTGCCACAACAAATAGAACTTGGGTCCGCCCGGATTCTTAACAACATATCCGAAAGCAAAATATTAGGAACTCTTCAAAAAGTTTACGGGCGAGCGGCGCGTACTCTAGAACAAGGCATCCCGGCTCTTCGCAGAGAGGCTTTAGAGCGCCCCGAATTAATTACACGCACAGAGGCCGTTACCATACCCGGCGTAACTTTAGCTGGAGGCTTTGCTGCGCAGGTGGACCCTGGAGACACTAGCACTGCCATATTGTCAGAAATGGCTGGTAGCGTAATTAATATTCCAAGAATACTTACGGGTTCTTTGGATTTGTTAAATAAAACAAAAGATCAATTAATTTTAGGATTAGGGCCAATATTACCGGCAAACTTTGGCGGCGATAAGGTAATTCAAATTCAAGAACAACGAGCCGGTGAGTGGTTGGTTGGTTTTTTAGATGAAATAGGCAAAATTAGTGGTGAAATCCAACCCGATCTTTTGGTGGATTACAGCAAACAAAACCCGTTTTTTGGTCCGGACGGGCAAGCTTTTGACTTTGAAAACTTTGTAGCAGGCTATCGCACTCCAGAGGGTGCTTTTGATTCTGAAAACTTTTTTGAGGCGTTAGGGCAACAAGGCTTAGTAGACAGTGCTGGACAAGCTATTAGTGTTGATGAAGTCCTGCGCAACTCTGGTGCAGCGGGTGAATTTGATGCACGGTCTGTTTTAGAGTATCTGCGAAACAATCAAATCATAGGCGTCGATGGCCAACCCATTGAAGGGCTGGAATTGATGGTTTCTGATTTAGTGCCCGAAGCGGCACGACCAGCAATGAGAGCTTTAGAAAACTCTTTTATTGTAGCAAGTGGACGTTTGGGCAGTGAAGTTGCAGACGCCAATCGTAGGTCGTTACAGGGCCTTTCTGCCGCAATACAAATCTTAGAAGCCACGGGAAATCCTGACGCTTTGCGGACAGCTGCCGTGCTACGCAACAACACGTATCAAGTTCTTCTACAAGGTCGCGTTGAAGCACGTATTAACAAAGCTATTGAAACCGCGCAGAAAGCCACGGGTGACGCAGGGTTTGATGCGCGAGCGTTTGTCGGTCAAGAAATAAAAAGAATTACTGAAGAAGCGTTATTAGATGCTCGTGCTTTAGAAAAAGCAATGTATGGCAATGTTGATTTTGATACGCCGGTAGACATTGATAACTTTTTCCAAAGATATTTAGAGATTGAAGGCAACGATCTTTTGCCAGAGGAAATTGTCGAGCTTGATTTAATCACCCGACAGGTGTTTGAACGCTTTACGCAAAATCCAAAGGCCGCACAATTAGAAGAAATAGGGGCTATGGCAGCGAATCTTGGAAATCAAAGAAGAACTGCTTTGCTAGAAGTTTCTAAAGCTGATAAAGCAATTGAAAACATTTTAAATAAAAGCCCGGAGTTAGAAACACAGTTTATAGAATTAAGAGAAACGTTAGAATCTCCAATGTCGGGTTTAGCGCCAACATCTCCGGAAAGAGGACAAATAGAACTTGTTGCTGAAGGTTTCAGTGAGCTTAGTGAACTTGAGCAACTGCAGCGTATGCGAGGCGTTGCTAACACTAAAGGAAGCGACTTTAGTCAACTGAAGCCTTTAATTGATAGAAGAATAGATTCTTTAACTCAAAGACAAACCGCAGAAAGTTTAAGCGAAGAAATATTAAACTTGGATATTACGTATTCTGGAGAGTTTGCGGGACCGGTATCGCAACCTGCGCGATTACAGGATTTACAGCGGCTGCGTTCTCGCTTGTTAGACGCTGCTCGTAACCAAGATCAGGGGACAAACTTTAGAAGAATTTATGGTGAGTTGGCTGAAGCGATACGTGAAGACATAGCCGTGTTGGCAGATGGCGTAGAGGCTCGCGAGTTGGCTGGAGAAACGCTTTCAAAAAATGAAGAAACTTTGTTAGAAGCGCACCGCTTCTCAAGATCTTTTAACGACGTTTTTCGGCGTACTTTTGCATCAGATGTTTTGGATGTAACCGCCAGCGGAGCCCCAAGAATACCGGTTGAAGAATTGGCTGACCGCCTATATACGGGTTCTCCAGGCCGCGTCAATCGCTTGTTTGATGAATTAAAGAAAGCGACAAGTTTTGTAGGTGATAAAGGAGCAGAGGAAGCCGCTAAACGCGCAACCAGCATAGACGAGGCATATGGAATTCTGCTGCGGAGTCTGGCTAACCGTATCTTAAAACCACGGATGGTGGTTAAGCCAAATGGCCAACGTGTTCAAGAAATGGTGGTAGATCAAACTGCTTTAAGAAACTTTACCAACCCCGAAACTCAGTTTGGTAGTCTTTTGCAAAGACCCGAGTTTGCTGCTCTGAGTCAAGATTTAGCAGATGCAGGTTCCGCCTCTAATCTGTTGTTGTCTTATCGCCAAGGTAGACGAGGCCCCCTTACTAATTCACAAGAAAGTGTGCGTCATTCTTTACTGGCAGACATTTTAAACGTGGATAGCCCTGTGCGGTTGGTGGACAGGGCTTTGTCTGATCCAGATAACCCTGCTAGGGCTTTTAAAAATTTGGTAGGCCAACTAGATCGCCTGGGGGCTAGGGCGGTACTTACCCCAAGACAACGGGCCACTTTGCAAAAACTAAATATAGAACCTGACGCTAAAGGTATTCCTCCCGCGCAAGTAATTGACCAAGCCAAGCAAGGCTTTCGGTCTAGCGTGTTTTACTGGGCTTTCAGTAACGGCCAAACGGCGGATGGTTTTATTAGCCCGGCAAAGGTTCGACAAGCTCTTTTTGAACCGGTAGGTAAAGACCAGCCTACCGTAGCCAAAATGATGGTTGATGACGGCATCATTACAGAAGACGAGATTGGACGTTTAGACAACTTGCTCACTAGAATGGCTAACGTCGAACAGCGATATCAGCGCGGTGCTTCACTTGAAGAGCTGATGGACGATGACTCTGCCCTAACCAACTTCACTTTACGTGTTATTGGTGCGCGAATGGCTAGTCAATTCGTACCCGGACAGGGAGGACAGATTCAAGTTCCTGCCGCTGGTGCCGCTTTGATGCAACAAATGTTTGGCAGAATGCCTATGTTAGGCGTTCGCAACGTAATTACAGAAGCAATCAAGCCCGGTAACGAAGAGTTTTTTGCCTCTTTACTTAGGCGCGGTCTAAATAAACCTGAAAATGCCGCTAAAAACAAAGAAACGATGCAAGCCATTGATGTTTTTTTGGTTCGCACTCTGGGCATGAGTCCTGTGACGGGTGCTATCGTGGCGCAAGAGTTGCGTCCGTTTGATCGTCCAGCGGAGCGTGAGTTTATTTCACCAATTCAAGATCAAACACCGCAAGTGCGGGAGGCTGAAGAAAATAAAGAGGCGCGACAGGCACAACAAAAAGCCAATCTTGAAAGGTTTGTAGAGGCTCGCAGACGTGAAGCCCAACAGCAAGCCCAACAGCAAGCACAGCCGCCCCAGCCAGCCCCTGTGGCCGCACCGCCGCAGGCGTCCATAGCACCACAGACTAACCCTCAATCGCTACAGCGAGCGGTACAGGTGCTAGGAATGGACGATGAAATTGGTGGGTTAGCTTCAGAGATGCTAATGAGCCAGCGCCCGGCCTAAAGCAGCCAATCTTTGGCGCTTTCCCCCAGCACATCACCAGCAATGTTGATCTTGTCCCGCAGCGCAGACAGAATCTTTTCGTCAATGGTCCCCGGGCTAACCAAGTCCACATAGGTCACGGTGTCTTTTTGACCGATACGGTGCGCACGGTCCTCCGATTGCAGACGAATCTCCAAGTCGTAGCTGTTGCTGAAGTAAATGACGGTGTTGGCCTCAGTCAACGTGATGCCATACCCGCCTGTACGGGGCTGACCGACAAAGAAACGTAGCTCCGACTCCGGGTCTTGGAAGCGTTCAATGATGTCCTGCCGGTCCTCTTGGGGCGTCTCTCCGAAATAACTAGCCACGGCCCCCGGGCCATATTGCTTGGCCAAAGCCTGTTCAATGGCGTGAATGTCATGCGTCCATGTGGCCCAGATGATTGCCTTGCCTTGCACCTCTTCAACAACGTCAAGAAGCTCTGGTAACCTATTGTTTTTTATAGGTTGTATCGGCCCATCGTCAGGTTGTAAATGCCCGCAGCAAATCTGTTGTAGGCGCATAATCTGCGTAAGCACAGAGGCGGTAGTTGCCAATTTGCCCTGCTCCAGCTGTGCCAATGCAAGCTCTTGCATCTGGTGGTACAGCACCACTTGCTCTTTGCTTAGGGACACCTCACGCCGAAGATAGACTTTTTCGGGCAGATCAAGGCAGTCCTCTTTCAAAACCCGGCTGCTGAAGCGGTCCAGCCGCTCGCCAAGCTCATCCAGCCTGCGGTATCCGACGATCTGATTGAAGCTGTGCGCACCCATGTTACGGCGTTGCACTACGGCATAACGACCCTGGAACCCGTAGAAAGAGTTAAATCCCAAAGCGTCCGTGTCCAAAAACGCACACTGACTGAAAAGGTCCATGGGGCTTTTGGTAATTGGAGAGCCGGTCAGGATGCGGCGATACTTTGACGCCTGACCTACTTTGATCAAATTCTTGGTGCGCTGGGCACTCTTGTTTTTGATGGTGGTGCTTTCGTCCAGTATGGTGATGCACTGTGGATTCAGGCTTATAAACCGCTGCGCGGCTGACGCCCCTTTGTTGGTGCTAAACGCCTCAGTATTCATTACCAATATGTGCAGGTGCCCCGGCTCACGCTTATCAGGGTCAGCAAGTGCTTGAATTTCTTCACGAAACTTTTTTGTAAAGTTGGGTTGCCACTTGACCATTTTGGTCTTGATGCGCTCTGGTAGGTGCGCCGGGATTTCTTTCTTGACCCAGTTGTCAAACACCCCCTTGGGCGCAATGACTAAAGCTGTGTTAATCTCCCGGGCCTCGTAAAGCGCACCCATGGTATCTATCGCAACCTTTGATTTCCCCGTCCCCATCTCCATAAACAAACCAAAGTATGGGCGTTGCCATGATTGATCAAAGACTTGCTGCTGGTGTTCATACGGATCTGTAGCGAAAGTGTACATATGCTCCCCTGCTGGTTGACATGCGACTTTATGCGATGGTAGCCTGATTGTCCAGCCCTCAAAAAAGGGCCGAATCAAGGAGAGAAGATGGAAGATGTATTTGCAGAGATGGAGGCAGACTCAGCCGCAGCCTCCGGAGTTGAAAAACTTGGTGATGACAAGCTTAGTAGTGTCTCACAGTTAGCTGAAAAATTGCGACTTCAAACAGAACTGGTCGAGAGTCTTGAGCAGAGCTTGAAGGACGCAAAGCAAACCCTGTACAAACTCCGTGATGACACTTTGCCCACCGCGTTACAGGAGTTGGGCCTGACCGGCTTGACTTTGTCAGACGGGTCAAAGGTCAACCTAAAACCCACCTATGGCGGCCATATTACGGTAGCTAACCGCGAAGAGGCTCACCAGTGGCTTAGGGATCACAAGTACGATGACATCATAAAAAATACGGTGTCATGTCAGTTTGGCCGGGGTGAGGATCAAGAAGCTGCCATGTTTTACGAGGAACTCAACCGGCAAGGTATGGTGGCGAGCCAAAAAACCGAAGTCCATGCACAAACGCTGAAGGCGTGGGTACGGGAGAGAGTAGAAAATGGGGACAATTTCCCCATGGAATTATTCGGCGCGTTTGTCGGCCAGCAAGCCGAGATCAAAAGGAGCAAGAAATGAGTGGAAAAGCAGTCAAAAAGCAGGAAACCGCAGAGATCGTGGCGCTTGACGCCGACTTATTTGAGCAGGACGCGGGCCAAGGCTTGGGTGAATTGGGCGCGGAAGACGTATCGATACCTTTTATTAAGATCGTACAGTCTACGTCCAAGGCTATTATCAAGGCCGGTGCGAAACCTGGGGATATCTACAACAATGCGACGAATCAATTTTTTGATGGGGCAACAGGTGTTCGTGTCATACCGTGTTCTTATAATCGGCGCTTTCTTGAGTGGAGCCCTCGGGATGATGATGCAAACTATCCTTTGAACATCTTCATGCCCACCGACAACTTGCCCGAAACGCAGCGTAATGACGATAACAAAGACATGATTGTCGGTAGCTCTAACTATCTGGAAGACACCCGCAACCACTACGTGCTGGTGGTGGACGAGGACGGCATGGCCCAGCCCGGGCTAATGTCGCTCACTTCCTCTCAGTTGAAAAAGAGCAAGAAGTGGAACGCCATGATTTCGTCCAGATACATGACGGGCAAAAACGGCAAGTTTCTTGCACCCTCTTACAGCCACATTTACCGCGCCAAAATCGTTGAAGAAGGCAACGCCAAGGGCGATTGGTATGGCTGGGAGTTTTCTGTAGAAAACGTGATCGAAGACGTTGGTCTGTACCAACAAGCCAAAGCCTTTGCGGAGGCGGTTGCTAGTGACGAAGTCACTGTGAAGCACAGCCGCGACGATGCGGGGACGATGGATGGCGATGTCATGGGAGATGACACACCGTTCTAAGATTAACAGGGGCCGCAAGGCCCCTTTCTTTGGCGAATAACAATGTCTGATGCAGAGCGTTTTGCGGCCATATTTGATGGCCTACAGCAAGCTTACGGCACCTTTGAAATAGATAGAACTAGCTCCAATGGGAAGTCCCAAGGTAAAGCGCGTGTGATACGCGAGCCACGGACCACGGAGCATTTTCAGCAGCATTTGGCTGGGCAAGGTGCCGGGATCGGGATTATTCCGATTAACGAAGAAGATAAGTGCATCTGGGGGTGTATAGACATAGATGAATACCCACTAGATCACGTCAAACTTATTGAGCGCATTCGCCACGCCAAGATTCCTCTGGTAGTCTGTCGTAGCAAATCTGGCGGCGCTCACTGCTTTATATTTTGCACGGATTGGATTCCGGCAAAGACCATGCAATCCACACTCCAACACCTTGCCAGCGGGCTTGGGTATGGCGGGTGTGAGATTTTTCCTAAGCAAATCAAACTCTTTCTTGACCGTGGGGATATCGGCAATTTCTTAAATATGCCGTATTTCGACGCAGAAGATGGTCTGAGATACGCTTTTAATGACGATGGCAGCGCCGCAACTCTACAGGAGTTCTTTGGCTTACATGCCGCGCACGTCCAAACACCAGAGCAAATCCAATCCCTCACGCAAGCGGTTGTCGAGGGAACCCCTATTGTGGACGGCCCGCCCTGTTTGCAAACCCTATGCGCCCAAAAAATCAGCGAAGGGGGACGCAACAACGGACTCTTCTCAATAGGTGTGTATCTCCGCAAAGCTTACGCGGACACATGGCAAGACGAAATCTTGCACCACAACATGGCGTATATAGACCCGCCGTTACCTCTCAACGAGGTCAACATCGTGGTCAAACAGTTAGAAAAGAAGGACTACGCCTACCGCTGCAACGAGCCACCGATCCAACCGTATTGTAACCGTGAGCTATGCCAGACTCGTAAATTTGGTATTGGAGCGGCTGTGAGCGACATGGCTGTAGCCAACCTCCGTAAATACAACAGTATCCCTCCGGTATGGTTCTTGGATGTAAACGGAGTGCCCCTGGAGCTTGACACAGAGGCGCTACAAAGCCAGACCGTGTTCCAAAAAGCCTGCATTGAGCAGCTTAACTTCATGCCCCAGACGATGCCCCGGCGTGGCTGGGAAGGCCGCATCAACCAGCTGATGAAAGAGATGGCTGAAACTGACGGTGCGATCATGGAGGTCAGCGAGGACGCCAGCATCAACGGGCAGTTTTATGAGTATCTGGATGAGTTCTGCACTTCTACACAGAAAGCCGAAGACAAAGAAGAAATTTTGCTCCGCCGCCCGTGGGTGGACGAAGACAACGAGGCCGTTCATTTTCGGCTCAAGGACTTTGAAGGTTTCCTGCGCAAGAACCGCTTCAGCGAGTTCAAGACTCACAAAGTGGCCCAGCGCCTACGGGACATTAACGGCGAAGCTGTACAAATAAGCATTAAAGGCAAAGCTGTCCGCGTGTGGCGCGTCCCAATACCAGACACGCCTGTAGGAGGGCCTGAATCTAAGGAATTTGGCACACGGAACACGGACCCCTTCTAATGTTTCGTATCTTTGGGCCGCCGGGAACGGGCAAGACCACAACTTTGTTAGGCATGGTGGAAAAGTCATTAGCTAACGGCGTTTCCCCATCAAGAATCGGGTTTTTTGCTTTTACTAAAAAAGCAGCAAACGAGGCCAAAGAACGCGCTGCGGCACGTTTTGACTTGGACCCGGACAAAGATTTGCCTTATTTCAGAACCATACACTCGTTGGCGTACCGGNTGATGGGTATTAAAGACAGTGATTTGATGTCGCATGAAAATTATCAGCAGCTGTCAGGCGCAATTGGTTTTGATTTGACCGGCACCGCGTTCAGTGAAGACGCAGAAACCACTTTTAAAAACACCGATCACCCAATCTTGCGTTTGATTCACTTAGCCAAAACGAAAAAAACCACATTGCAACATGAGTACAACCACAGCAGCGTGGGGTTTTTGTGGCATGAGGTGCAGTACGTGGCGGAATCCTACGACAACTACAAGAAAGCTTTCCATCTTATGGATTTCACAGACTTGCTTATCCGGTTTGTGGATGAGGCAGACTTTGTAATGCCAGACTTGAAGCTCTGTTTTCTTGATGAAGCGCAGGATCTATCCCCACTGCAGTGGGACATAGCCAATAAATTAGATGACAAATCCGAAAAAATGTATGTCGCGGGCGACGATGACCAAGCAATCTATCGGTGGGCAGGCGCTGACGTGAATTGGTTTATCAGCTTGCCTGGAGGGGCGGAGGTTTTAAAACAAAGCTATCGCGTCCCAAGAGCAGTACATGCCTTGGCAGAGCGTATTGCTTCCCGCATCCAGAACCGTTTTCCAAAAACTTATCTGCCCCGTGATGAGATGGGCCAAATTATCCGTGTTCCCGGCATTTATTCGATAGATATGTCGGAGGGTCAGTGGCTGATTATGGCGCAGGCGCGATACATGCTTTACGAAATAGAAACAGAGCTAAAGAACGGCGGGTATTTGTTTGAAAGACAAAGCGGCGGACGGTCCATTCCCGAAAAAATGTCTTTGGCAATCAATGGTTGGGAAAGCTTGCGGCGTGGCAAAACCATA
>JGI25132J35274_1000042_pt1 | contig 33368 bp, 45 predicted proteins | sample ETNvirenome_6_30_FD_35274 | JGI IMG/M metagenome (IMG submission 35274)
TTTTTTTTTTTTTTTTTTTTTTTTTTTTTTTTTTTTTTTTTTTTTTTTTTTTTATTAGGGGGGTTTTTTCAAAAACTCAAAAAGGTGTTATGCATCTCGCAAGTTTTTTCCAAAAAGTGTTTTGGTTTTCGCAAGTTTTTCTGAAAAGGTGTTATGCATCTCGCAAGTTTTTTCCAAAAAGTGTTATGTCTTTGGAAAGTTTTATGATAAAATATGATAATAGAAAGGAAGAATATGACAGCTTTATATCCGTGTGTTAATCACACAACAATTGATGATACTGACGATATCTCAATTATTGAAACAGAGAAGGGTGTTTACAGCGCTTTTTGTAACAAGAAAGGGTATCCGCCTAGGTATCTCTTCAAAGTCCGCAATCCGCTGGTCGATAACCGCTATGTGAATAATATCGATGAGCTGCAAAAGGATAGGACAAGAACAGTCGTGAAGCTTGCTAAGAAGTTCTTGGAAAAGGAAAGGAGAAGTAAATATGTCTTCTGATGAGGACTACTGGATAAGCAAACACGCAAAAAGGAAGCAAGAGATTGTATCACAGCTTGAGAAATATATTAAGGTTAGAAATAAAACTAAAATTGATATACTCAACCTGAGGTTTGATCACGAGATCAACAGACTCAGAGAAGAATTAAATACAATCAATCAATTGCTTAATGTTATTTAATCTAAATAGGGGGTAAAAACTCCCTATTTAAACTATTTTATTTTCAAATTAAATATTATATAAGTAAAGAAATTATATTAAAAAGGAGCGAAGAATGTCGAAAGAAGATAAAAAATGGGTGTCACAAATCATTTCTGTGGATACACAAAAGATGCTAGAGAGAATATGTAAGGATACTTTGAGAACAAAGCCGACTCAATTACATATAATTGTTAAGGAATACTACGATAAATTAGAAAAACTTTAGTATATTTTATTCATAAATTATGATAAATTTTGAGAATGTTGGAGATATTTAAAGATCATCCGCATTTCTTTGAGCGAACTGTTTATAAAGTCGAATACGTTGACGTGCCCGACGAAGAAGAGAATATTGTCCACAAAGTCCAAGTGGAGTTCACCGATGGCACAGAAAAACTATACGATTTATCAGCTTGGAAAATGATTGTAGATAAAGGAAAAGAGATACTAGAGCGAAGAAGACTCTAATACTCTTTTTTCCATTTCATCATATTCTAATTTGTATTCTTTATACGCTGTCATCTGAGCGATAACATCTTGCAGATAAGCTATAATTAGTTTGTTTTCTTGATCTTCTGTCATTTGTTTATGTCCTTTTAGAGGGGGTAACTACTACTATATCAAAGTTCAAATGTAAATAGCCAGACAATTATTTTTGTTTTTGTTAAATAAATCAGTTGACATTTATGGTAGCATTGTTCCATGGTAAAATTTATTCTTATTGGTTGGATATGCGCAGTTTACGCTGATCAGTCTCAAAAGTGTGTTCGAATGGTTTCAGAAGTTATCCATGATAATTTAGAAAGCTGCATTGAATATAGTAAAATAATGGAAGAAGAGATATTAAAGGAAAACGACGCTTCAATGAGTATGCAGTGCACAAGCACAGGTGTCATTGAGGATTACGTTTTAACCATCTCGTAAGCTTAGATCGAGTGGGGTGAACTTTCCACGAGTTGCTGTCCACGATCATCAAGACAACATCCATTGCCTTTTGAATTTTAGTTGGGGAGCGATAGATCTCATGACCGACCTGCCTCTTTTTACTTTTCGTTTTTCTGCGTGATCGAGTCTTCACATCAATTTTAAATGTTTCATTCTCGGGAGAGATAGCGATCAAGTCTATGACTCCATTGGGAGCAACATTCTGAAAAACTAAAAAACCTAACTCCAATAAAATTTGAGCGGCACGAAGTTCGGAGACTATTCCCTTAACATGTTTGTCATGAATTAAATTAGTCGAGGACTTTTTTACTGTCATCAGAATACAATTTGAGAGGAATTGTCATTCTGTGAATAATGGAGCTTTTATAAATAACTATGGTTCGACCACCCTCTTTATCTTTTCGGATCATCGAAGCCATTAACTTTAACTCCTCTTTATTTTCTTGAAGAACCCATCCAACCTCATCGCATACAGCGGTTTTTAATTTTTTCATATCTTGGTAGGTATGCCATCCCGACTCTTCTTCGACGGTATCTCTCCAGACGACATACTCCAGTTGATATTCCATACTGGAATTATATGAAATTATTTATCTTTTTAAAGTATTCATACCAGGCACAAGCTTAGAGCATTTTGGATCTTTCTGTCCTTTAGTGACAGAGAACCACTGCTCGTGTCCTTGAATATAATCAACTTGACTACTTCTTTCGCATTTTCCATTTAAGAGAGTATCTTGAACTGCCTGCTGAACAGAAGCCAGTGACATATCATCTCCGACCATCGATCCGCCATCCTTGAGCTTTCCCCACCAATTTAAGATATCCTCTTTCACGGCGTCATACTCGTGAGCGCCATCAATAATAATTCCTTGAAAGTGATTGTCACTCCATCGTTGCAGTGTGTTGGCATCATCGCTTCGAGATTTAACGGGAGTTACAATTCCTCCCTCAATAAAAGCTTTACAGTTTTCCTTAAATCGATCGTAGAACCCACCAACAATATCTAAGTTAGCGTGCTCCGATGATCCCTCAAAAGTATCGAGAGCGTAAACGTGGACCTTTTTTCCCGAGTTAATAATGTTAGTAGCGAGATAGGATGTAGACCTGCCCATAAAAGATCCGATCTCTAAAATTTCATCACCGTCTTCACAATTGTCTAGTAGCTGATCGTATGCCTCATGCATATTGAACCAGCCAGGTATTTTAAAATAGCTGTGTTTCATTTTTTCCTTTCACTCATTTCAATAGCTGCTCGAAGCATCACCTCTTGCATATTGGTAAAATAATTTTTTCCCATTAGTTTCTCTGCAAGCTTTCTTGCTCTTTTTCTGTTGTATTCTTCTGTGTGCCAACGCTCCGATGCTCTCTTATCGGTGTGTTCGTATACAGGTTTCTTTTGTAATTTATATTTTCTGCTAGTCATTGAACTTTTTTTGTTATGTCCTTAGCTAGTTCCATAGCTGTCTCATGAATAATGTTAGCCATGGACCATTTCTCATATTTATCTAAGTTCTCTTGCATTTTAATCAAGGCATTAAAACATTCGCAAGCATGTTTTAGTTTTAGATGATCAATCGTTTGATCGTCTTCTAATATTATTTCTGGCATCATATCAACCACTCCTTAAATTCTTCACCAAGTATTTCACTGGCGATGTTAATTTTAGAACGTAGACTTTTGATTATGTTTTCATCTACCGTTCCCTCACAGACTAAGTCAACGTATGTCACTTTATCCTCTGTTCCTATTCTATGATTTCTAGCTTCAGCTTGTTCTCTGATTTCTAGATCATAATCGTTAGAATAAAATATCATAGTTTTAGCTATATTTAAAGTTAAGCCATATCCCCCTGTCCGCGGATGACCAACCAAAAATCGCATATGATGATCTGGGTCTCTAAACCTATCTAATATCTTGGGTCTCTCAGCGCTCGGAGTTTCTCCATAAAAACCTTCCGCTGACCCCTGTCCATATTTCTTGTCTAAAGTTTCAATAACCTTTTTAATATTATGGCGATATGAACACCAGATAATCACCTTTCCGTCTACCTCTTCTATCGTATCGAGTAACTCCTTTAATCTATTCTCAGAGAAATCAATGAGACCTCCCTCATCCGTTGTCATGTATCCACAGGCGATTTGATGTAATCTTTTTAATTGAGCAATCAAAGTAGCCGTTGTTAGTTGCTCTCCGTCAATTTCTGCTAGGGCAACATTCTTCATCATGACGTAAGCCTTAAGTTGTTTATCGGACATCGGTACGCGTCTCTTCATATAAATTTTATCGGGTAAATCTAGAGCCTCCGCCTTTGTTACTCGGTAAGAGAACTGCTGTATTTTATCTGTTAGCTCATCGAGTCGCTTGTATCCTGTAACCTTATTAAAGCTTCGACCACCAAAGTTTAGTTTGACTTGATTACAGTAGCGAGCCTTAAAAGAGTAAATAGAACTAAAGCCGAGCAGGTTTTCACTGAGAAAGGCACACTGACCATACAGATCCTCGGGAGACTTAGTAATTGGTGATCCCGTTAGAATGACTCGGTACTTTGCAAACTCTCCGATCTTAATACATCTCTTTGTTCTTTGAGCGGACATGTTCTTAATGATTGTCGACTCATCAATACACATTAATGTTTTATCAACGAGCGTAAACTTTTCTGCCACCGTTGATCCGAACTTAGTAATCACAGAGTCAATATTCATAATTAAGACTTTCAAACGATTGTCAGTAGCAAACAAAACTTTCTTAATTATTTCTTGTTCCTTTTTTGTTTTTGCTCCCTCCCAAACGTGAACATCGTAGTCAATATGTTCGGCTAAATGTTTTTCTAGTTCTTCTCTCCAGTTGTATTTTATTCCGTTAGGACACACGACGAGTAGCTGATTTATTTTTCCGTTATCAAAAAGAATGGATATTCCATCAATAAGGACTTTGGTTTTACCGCAGCCCATCTCCATAAACAGTGCATACTCTGGTGAGTTTTTCTCAAACTGATTAAGCATTCCTGCTAAGCCAATAAGTTGATGTTCCATAGGCTTAGTTTTAAACTTGTATTTATCTACTATCATGTTAACAATTATTCTATAGAGAGAATTATTACATGAGCGAAAGTAAAAGTAAAGTTTATATCATTCAAAAGGTATTGCGTAAGCATACCGATGGTACATTAAGGGGATTAGACTTCTCTCAAGCAGAGAGATTTGGAGAGATAATTTATTTATTTGATAGTCAAAAACAAGTAGTGATGTCTCCACAGCCTACAATTAGAAAAATAAAACAAATCCTAAAAGACTTTAAAGACACGGATTATTTGGTTTTAGTAGGAGATCCCGCATTAATAGGGTTGACATGTTCGGTTGTAAGCACTATATCTAATGGTAGATATAATATGTTAAAATATGATAGATTAGAAAGAGATTACTTCCCTATCAGAGTTGACATAAACGAATAGAAAGGAAAACGATGACGTTAGATTTACGAAAAGAGAAAAGCGATTTTGAAGTGAGTGAAGTTGATCCGATATCAAAAGCGTGTCAGGAGCAATTAAAAATCGAAAAAGAAATTGAAGACTTAGAGTCTTTAATGAAAGTTAAAAAAGACCTGCTCAAACAAAACGGAGAACAAATTGTTTCTCTGATGGAAGAGCGTGGTGTCAAATCAATTAAGATGTCAGATGGACAATCTGTAGACATCAAACCATTTTATACTGGAAGCATATCTAGAGATAATCAAGAAGAGGCGTTTAAGTGGCTCCGTGATAATGGATATGATGACATTATAAAAAATCAAGTTGTCTTAAAATTTGGTAGAGCCGAAGACGAAAAGGCAGATCAAATTTACAGTGACTTGGCAAGTAAGGGTTTGGACGCTGATAGAAATATCAAAGTTGAACCTATGACTCTCAAGGGTTTCATTCGTGAAATGATTGAGAATGGCAAGGACATACCAATGGAAACATTTGGTGTCTATGTCGGACATAAAATCAATATCAAGAAAGGTAAGTAAGATATGTCAGAGAAAAGTAAAACACAGCAAGTAGTAAAAGAAGAAAAGAAAAAAAGCGTAGCAGTATTTGATAACTCCATTTTAAGAAAAGCTGGTGCCTCTCTTAGTGAGAGAGATGCCGAAGATTATCAAATTCCATACCTAAAAGTTATTGTATCTGCTTCTCCTCAGAGAAAAAAAGATAACAACAATTATATTCAAGGTGCTGAAGAGGGTATGATTTTCAATAGTGTTACTCAAAAGCTTTATAATGAACTTATTGTTCTTCCTGTATACTACAGAAGAAGATACACAGAGTGGCATACGGATAGAGATAAGGCGACAAGCCCTATTAACACCTATACTATCGAAGAATATGAAAAAATGAAAAGAGATGGAAGAGTTGTTAGAAATGAAAATAATATAGAAATTTTAGATGATGGTGACACTTACGTTCAAAACACCGCTGAACACTATGTGATTGTCATTGAGGAAGATGGAAGTTGGAATCAAGCTATCATCAAAATGAAATCTACTCAGCTCAAGAAATCTAGAACATGGAATTCAATTATGGCTAATCAAAGAAGAATTGATGGCGATGAAATTTATCAACCTAAAGATTTTGCTAGATCATATAAACTTTCTACAAAATCTGTGCCTGGTAAAAAGGGTGATTATTATGATTGGGTAATAAATCAAGATAAATGGATTGATGAATTAGATAATCCTAATATCGAAAAGATATTTAGTGATGCTGTTAAATTTGAAAAGGCTATCCATAAAGGTGAGGTATCTGGTGTAGAAGATAACTCCGATGAACAAGTTTCTCCGCAAAAGGGTAGCGGAGATGCCTCCATGAATGGTGAATCTGACTCCGATTTACCATTCTAGCTTTACTAGCGCAAGATACGGCAGTCCTTGCTATTAATTATTTCTCCTCGTTTATGTTATATCGGGGTTGCCGTATCTTTTTTATTAAGGGAACCAATGAATGAATGATGCATTTGTAGAAAAATTTAAGAATATATTTAAAGGGCTAGAGCGAGCCCATGGTGTATTTGAGAAATCAAATGAACCACAACAAGGTAAAAAAGTGGAAGCTCGAATGAAAACTGTCCACGAACCGCCAACCACTGAAAAATTTGAGAAGCACTTAAAGGGAGAGTATCCTGCCATGGGTATTGTTCCGATCAACGATGACAATCAGTGTGTGTTTGGTGCCATTGATATTGATGTGTATCCACTGGATCACAAGGCACTCCAAAAAAAGATTAAAGATAAAAAATTTCCATTGGTGATGTGTCTCTCTAAAAGTGGTGGCGCTCACTTATATTTATTTATGAAAGATCCGATTGCCGCCAAAGATATACAACTAAAGCTGAGTGAGATGGCAACGGCAATTGGGTATCCATCTGCGGAAGTTTTTCCTAAACAGATTGAGTTATCTCAGAGAGAGGGAGAACAGAAAAGGGATACAGGGAGTTGGATTAACTTACCTTACCACGGAAGAAATAGATACGCACTCAAAGAGGATGGATCGGGTGCCACACTAGAACAGTTTCTTGCGCTATACGACTCTATGGTCGTTGGTGATCTGTCAAGCATCAAGACAGATTTCAAGAATGAAGTTATCAAGGATGGACCTCCTTGCTTACAGATACTAACCGAACAAGGAGTGAGCGATGGTTCCCGCAATAATGCTCTCTTCAATATCGGCGTATTTTATAGGAAGTCCAGTCCTGATAACTTCGCAGAATTAATTGAAGAATATAATAGAGTTTATATTAACCCACCGCTGAAAGCGGATGAGGTTATCTCTATCATTAGACAGATTAGTCAAAGCGACAATGAGGGTGCACCAAAGTATATGTATCGATGTACTCAGCCACCGATTGAATCTCTTTGTAATAAGCGTTTATGTAAGAAAAGAAAATTTGGTGTAGGTGGGGATAATGATCGGGAGCATCCTGTGTACTCTGATTTAAAAGTTTATAAATCTGATCCACCGAGATACTTTCTCAATGTCGATGACAGAAGAGTGGAGATATCCAATACCGAAGACTTGATGAACCATCGTAAAATTATTCAAGCATGTCTTGAACAGTTAAATACAGGTATCATGAATATGAGCGCTGCTGAGTGGAATAGAACATACTCAGAGTTATTTGAGAATATCTCTATTGATTATCCTCCCGAAGAGGTAACCAAGAAAGGTGAGTTCAAAGAATTACTAGAAGAGTTTTGTTTACATCAAGGAGAAGCACTAAGCTTTGATGATATCTTTTTAGGTAAATCTTATTCTGAAGAGGGGTTTACTTATTTTGCCCTAAAAGATTTGATGGATCATTTAAAGAGAAATGACTTTAAAGAGTCTCGAGCATGGGTAACCGTTAGACTAAGAGAAGAATACGAAGCGGAAGACCTGATCAAGACAGTAAAGAATGTGAGAATTAGACTTTGGAAAATACAAGAGTTAACTGTAGAGCAACCAGAATTAGATATTCCTAATATGGAAAAAGAACAGAAAGAAGAGGAGATACCGTTTTGATAAAAGTATTATTTGGAAACAGCTTTGAGAAAGTAAAAGACTTAGAGGATAATTCTATTGACTGTGTTGTCTCTTCCCCTCCTTACTTTGGTTTGAGAGATTATGGCAATGATAATCAAATGGGTTTAGAAAAGCATTACAAAGATTACATACAAAATACTGTTAATCTTTTTAGGCTAATGAAACCTAAGTTAAAAGATACTGCCACGATATGGTGGAACGTGGGAGACAGTTATTACAATTATCGACCAACAAGAAACAAAGATAATTTATATAAGAGTCCCGACTACCATAAACAAACGATCAGTAATTCAAGACAGGATTTACCTACGAAAGGTAGTAAAAGAGGTATTGTGTTTGAGGATATAAAAGAAAAAGACTTAATGATGATACCTAATAGAGTGGCAATCGCTTTACAGGAAGACGGGTGGTATGTGAGGTCAGAGATTATTTGGCATAAACCTAATCCAATGCCAGAAAGTGTTAGAGATAGACCAACATCATGTCATGAAAAAATATGGTTAATCACAAAGAATAAATCTTACTACTATGATCATGAGGCAATTAAAGAGGAAGCAAAGACTGCTCCTGTTTTAAGAAACAAAATGGCAGAGGGTTATCAAGCTGACTATCCTAATGGTAAAAGATTTAGTGAGGGAGAAAGAGTTTGGGGAGCAGAAAAGAAAAATAAAAGAAATGTTTGGAGTGTTACTACAAAACCATTTAAGGGAGCACACTTTGCAACATTTCCTCCTGACTTGATTGAGCCTTGTATCTTAGCGGGATGTCCAGAGAATGGCACTGTTTTAGATCCTTTTGGTGGATCGGGTACAACAGGAGTAGTTGCTCACCAACATAAAAGACATGCTATCTTGATTGAACTTAATAGAGAGTACAAAGAAGTGATGAAATTAAGATTCAGTAAGGAGGGCACTTTATTACTACAGGTGCAGTATGAGTAAACCTATTGTTGTTATCGGACCGCCAGGCACGGGCAAAACAACTTTTATCCTTAATAAGATAGAAGAGTATATCGCTGAGGGATACTCGATTGATGAGATTGGTTTCTTTTCTTTTTCAAATAAGGCGGTAGACGAAGCGAAACAGAGAGCCAGTGATAAATTTAAAATACCTGCCTCTCAGTTAGAAAGCTTTTCCACACTTCACTCTTATGCCTTACGTCAGTTAGGTTTGAGTCGTGATTATATAATGAGTAAAAATGATTGGAGAAATGTAGAAGATGTACTTCGGATTAAAATTAATGTTAATAATGATGACGATAGTTTTTACAACAACTACGACGACAAGTATATTCAGTTAATAGAGAAATCAAAAAGAAGAGATATTGATTTAAGAGACTGTTGGACAATGTTTGCAAAAGACATTATTTACCACAAGCTTGAGTATATCTCGAAAGGGTTAAAAGAATATAAAAATAAGGGATACGAGAAGTTTACAGATGGAGTAACAGGGTTTTTTGTTAAAGACTCTGGTCCTAAAATGGATTTTACAGATTTAATTATGGACTATGTTAAACAAAACAGAGTCAAACCTTTTCGTGTTGTTTTCTTTGATGAGTCACAGGATATGTCCACGATCCAATGGAAGATGGCAGAGATGATTTGGAAAGCATCTGAGGTGTCTTATATTGCCATGGATCCTAATCAAGCTATTTATACTTGGGCGGATGCCGATGTCTCTAAGGCTATTGAAGTAAAAGCAAATGCAGAAGAAACTATTGTTTTAGATAAATCAAAGAGAGTACCAAGAAAGATTTGGGAAGTAGTTAATCGTGTTGAAGAGCAAATAGTTGCCTATGATGATATTAAATGGAGACCTGCGGAGAGAGACGGGAGCGTTGAGTTTGTCAAAGGTATCTTTCACTTAAATATGTCTGAGGGTAGTTGGTTGGTGATGGGTAGAACAAGAACTATTAGAGAAGACTTAGAGGAAGTGTTAAGAAAAAAGAATGTATTTTTTCGTGTTAAAATGCGAGATAATAAGTATCGTTATTCTGTGAAAGCACAGGAAAGAAATGCTATACTGACTTGGAAAGAATTAATGAGAAGCGAAACAAATGAAGTTCCAATCAAGATGATCGATAATCTATATAAGAGTATTGGAAAAGAGTTTGTAGCAAGGGGATATAAAAAAGTAGTCGCAGAACAAAAGAAAGCTTTTCCCGATAAAAAAGTTTGTTTTAAGGAATTAAAAGAAAGCTATGGATTACACGCTGACTTTGGAATTTCATGGGTACATGTAATGACTACCTTAAACACAGAAACAAGAGCATACTTGGAAAACCTAGAGTCAAGGGGTGAGGACATAGGAAAAGAACCAAGAATAACACTGTCCACGATCCACCAACAAAAAGGCGGTGAAGCAGATAATGTTATTGTCTCTCTTGATATAGGAAAGATGGCATATGATGACTATCGTACTAATCCGATTAATGAGCATCGTCTATTTTATGTCGCCTTCTCAAGAGCAAGACACAATTTATTTATAGTCTTACCTCAATCGAGAGAGGCTTATAGAATATGAGTAAACAAATAGGGATGTTTAAACCAAAATCGGAGTGGCTACCACCAATGGACTTTCCCGATATTAAAGATGCAAAAAGAATTTCAATCGACTTAGAAACTAAAGACCCCAACATCAGTGAAAAGGGTGCTGGATGGGCAACCAATGATGGACACATTATCGGAGTGGCTATTGCTATTGACGGTTGGGAGGGATACTACCCTATTAGACATGAGACAGGTTTTAATCACTCTCCAGAAATAGTTTTTGATTGGTTAAATGAAATGCTATCCACTGACTGCGATAAGATTGCTCACAATGCATCCTATGATTTTGGTTGGTTACAGGCAGAGGGAGTTAAGTGGAATGGTCGTATTATTGATACAATGATTGCTGCTCCTTTGATTAATGAAAATAAATTTAGTTATTCTTTAAACGCTTTATCGAAAGAGTATTTAGATGAAAGTAAAAGTGAGTTTCTGTTAAAAGAAACAGCAGCGCAATGGGGTGTTGATCCAAAAGCAGAAATGTACAAGATACCTGCTCAGTTTGTGGGAGAGTATGCCGAACAGGATGCTGTTTTATGTTTGAAGCTTTGGGATAGGCTCAGTGTTGATATTAGTAAAAATAATTTACAAACTGTTTTTGATTTAGAAACAGAACTCCTTCCTGTTCTGATGGAAATGAGAAGAAGAGGAGTGAGAGTTGATTTAGATAAACTAGCAGTGGCAGAGAAAGAGTTAATTAAAAGAGAAAATAAATTACTTAATTTTGTTCATGATAAAACAGGGGGTAAAGTAGATATTTGGGCAGCCAGATCGATTGCCTCTATCTTTGATCTCTGTAAAATTGATTATCCTAAAACAGATAAAGGTAATCCTAGTTTTACAAAAAGCTTTTTAGAAAACCATCCTCATCCTGTACCGAAAGCAATTGTTCAAGCAAGAGAATACAACAAAGCGCGAACCACGTTCCTCCATACGATAGAAAAATATAATCACAAGGGAAGAATTCATGCCAATATTAATCAACTTAGAACAGAGAATGGTGGAACGGTAACAGGAAGATTTAGTTATTCAAACCCAAACCTACAGCAGATACCTGCTCGAGATAGTAAAGAAGCGGATCTAAAAATAGGAACAATGATTAGAGGACTGTTTCTACCTGAAGAGGGAGAGAAGTGGGGTTCATTTGACTATTCACAGCAGGAACCTCGTTTAGTAGTTCATTATGCTGATTTCATAGGGTTGGAGGGTTCAGAAAAGCTCGTAGGAGCTTACAGGAGCGATAAAAACACCGACTTCCATACGATCATGGCGGAGATTGGAAAAATCGAACGTAAGAGCGCTAAAACCATAAATTTGGGGTTATTCTATGGAATGGGTGTCGGAAAACTAGCAGATCAGCTAGGAATTGACCCAGAAGAAGCAAAAATGATTATTAACGAATATAACACTCGAGTTCCCTTTGTAAGGAAGCTTGCAGACCGAGTCTCTGACCACGCTTCGAAGACAGGGAAGGTCAAAACATTTTTAGGGAGACACTGTCACTTTGATTTGTGGGAGCCAAAAGCTTTTGGTGCTCATCGAGCATATCCCTATGAGAAAGCAAAAGAGGAGCACGGTATCAACACACCTTTAAAAAGAGCAGGTACCTACAAAGCATTAAACAGATTAATTCAAGGGAGCGCCGCTGATCAAACAAAGCAGGCAATGGTGAACCTATACAAAGAGGGTATCATACCCATGATACAAATTCATGATGAATTAGCGATCAGCTTTGACGGTAGTGAAGAGAAACAACAGCAAATAATAGAGTATATGGAAAACGCTATTGAGATTAATATCCCATCAAAAGTAGACGTTGCCATAGGAGATAATTGGGGAGAAGCACAATGAGAATAGTTTATCAAGACGGAAAATTATTAGTTAGTTTAACTAAAGACGAAGTAAAGCAAGCACAAGAGAATATAGGTAGACCAATTGAACTACCTATAAGTCAGCTAAAAATGCTGCATGAAGATGTAAGTAAAGCTGTTTTACAGCGTTGGGAAAAGGTAGAAGTTACTAGTCAAGTTAGTTATCTGAGAAAATAAGAGAATAGTGACGACAGTTGCTAAACTAATTATTTTGCAAGAGACACTAGATTTAACGACTTTTTTCTAAACATACACAAGTTTCCTTCCATATATTGTTGGTCATCACTATTCTTAAATAGACATTATCATATCTGCTTTGCTAAATAAACAATTCTTTTTTCTTGACTGTGAACTAAAAACTTATTCGAAAGGAATAAAATATTATGTTTAATTTAACTAACAGAGCAAAAACTCACTTTTTAAATTTTTTTAAGAGTGATGATAAAAAAGAAGAAGAGTTAATAGACTTCTTAAAAGCAGAATATAAAAAAGATTGGAAAGCAGCGTACGCATGGTACCTAGAAGAGGGTACACTGCCTAACTATGTTAGAAGAACTCTTTAAGTATTTGCTACAATTTCAGCTAGGTGCTCACAGCGCTTCGGTGTCTGTGAATGCCATCTGGAATCTTTCATTTCTTCAGCGGCTTTTTTCCAATCCTTAACTCTCATTGCTTTCCACATCTTCTTGAAGTTGCGGACACCTTGAGTCCCCAATTGAAACACCATCTCAAGAATTACCTCACCTACATGTTGAGGCAAATCGTGACCAATACATTCACTAATTAATAAATCAGCTCCCGCTGCCGCTCTGTTTAAATCCATTTCAAAGATTTCCATAATCTCATCCATTGGTATTTCTACTCCCTCAGCAAATCTTTGTCTCTCGTGTGGCTGTACCAAATGTCCGATGCCCACAGTGGCTTTTCCTAGTGAATCTAAATACATAGATGTACGCAGACCTTCATGGTCCTGTACTCGTGCCTTCAGTGAATCAGTAATTTTTATCATTTTGCACCTATACCCCAATGTTGTTCATGGGGGTCTTTCTCTTCCCTTCTTTTAAATAAGTTTATAATAAATTGAATTAATTTCATTTATTTGAGTTTATAACCCAAACCAGCGTATTTGTCTACACTTCCTCCATTTTTATATAGAGGAACATTATATCCTTGACTGTTTAAAAAGACGTTACCTAACAAGTTGTCTTGGTTGTAATATTCTGGAACGATAGGAGCAACACCCATATTAGAAAAACCCTCAGGAAGATATCCTGGTTGATAAGTATCTGGGTTGAATGAGCTAATATTATTGTAAACAAAAGGTAGAGTAACTCCTGTATTGGTTATACCAAAGATAGATGGATCACTCTCATCGCCCACATTTTTACTCAGATTCATGGCTGGAAGAGTTTCTGTAGTAATTGAAGTTGGTGTCAAATCTATTCTTGGCTGACCTTCACTGGTGGTGCTTATACTACTTGATCCACCGTAAGTCACGGTCGGCTGACCGCTGAGCGTTGTCCTTAAATTATCATATAAATCTTTGACAGTTTCTATTCCCTGTTGAGTGCCTCCCTTAAATTTGTTGAGAACATCAGATATGACAGATCCGATGACACCGCCTTTACCTATAAATTGACCAAGACCTTTACCCATACTCCCGACAGCGTATCCTATATCACTTCCAATTTCACGAAAGGTAGGTCCATACATGTTAGCTAATCTCATAGCCTCATCAGCTAAAGTAGGTCCACCAGGTTTTCTTGATTGATATAAAGCACCTGTTAGTTTTCCTGTTTTAGGATCAATAAAACCCGTTTTGTCGACAGGTTTCATTTGTTCTTGTTTAAATTTTTCATACAAATCAGATTGAATCTGCCTGCGATCTAAACGATTATCAGAAATATCAGGTCTTCCCTTGAAAAAATCTTGTCTTGTTTTCTCTCTTCTGTCTCGAAGAGCTTTCATACTTTGTGCTTCTGCTTGTCTAAAACTAACCATTACGCCACCACCTGCGGTTTCTTAAATTTTTTTGATTCATAGAGATCCACTATACCACCCTCAGCGGCAGTGAAAAGAGGCATTCCCACTGACTCTAAGCTAGCCACGGTCCGCGGATTAATTGGGGTCGACAAAGGAGGGATAACATCGACCCCCTGTCCGCGGGACACTTGAGGAGAGGAAATATTAAAGGATTGTAAATCTTGTAAAGCTTCTTCTTGTTGCTTTTGATAATCAGGACCGAATCGATCTATTCCTGACTGCTGTATTTGTTGCTGAATACTTGGTTCTTGTAAATTGTAGTATTGACCAGCTACATCTAGATATTTTTGTAAATAATCAGTAGGCTCTGTTTCTGCTAATAAATAGAAGTTTAGTAAATCTCCACCTACGTTTCTGTAAATTTCATTCATCGGCTTGTCACTCTCTAAAGCTTTTAAGGCTGCCTTTAACGCATCAATTCCTTTTGGATCAAACATTAAATTGGTCATCTTTTTTAATCCAGCGATTCTAATTAAGGCTTCCTTAGGATTAATAAAAGAAATGATAATATCTAAGATAGCTGCCTTAGGTTTAACATTGTTAAAGTTTACTCTTTGAATGTATTCGGTGATGTCTCCTAATCGATCTAATTCTTTTTCTGTAAATAAAACTTTTAGTCGTTCGTTTCCTACTTTTTCATTTAAATTATCTAGAAATTTATTAGGCTCAAATACTTCCTTTATGACTCGACCGACTTCAGCGGTGCTCATCTGGTTTAAATCTAAATCTTTAATAGCAGTTAAGGAATCTTCAAATACATCAGTAATAAATGATTTCTTAATATCTTGTATAACAGCCTCATTACCAGTTCCTCTCAGTAATTGAAAAGCGTAATCTATTTCTTCAGGTTCTAGTTTTTGAAATCTTTGTACAACGGATGCCTTACTTTTACTGGCACCAGGTGATATGAAATCTCTAATAAAACTGTTCTCTAATTGATCAATGAGCTCTGAGTCTGCTTTGTATTGATCTCTCGCTACTTTTAAATTAGATGCAACCTCAGCGTTAATGGCATCGTCTACCCCGCCTATCTTCAATCCTTGATCAAAGGACTCAATGGTGTCATTGAGAGCTCTACTATATGCTCCAAAAAGTTCTTTTGCTGGTCCCCTTTGAGCTGCTGTCTCTAAGTTTTTAAAAGCAGATCCCTTACCGTAGGATGCCTTACCAAAAATACTCATCTGTCTATTAAAGACTTCATAAGGTATTAAACCATTTTTTGCTTGTTTATTTAAACTGTCTTGCCATTGAATTAAACTTTTGTAGAGAGTGTCATCTTGGTTTAGCTTAGCAGTCTCTTTCATTTCATCTAGTGTCTTGTTAATTTCTGTAATTTTGATAGTAGGAAGACCAGTGATGTCGACTTGTTTACCTGTACTGTCTGTTATAAATTTAGTTTGATTATATAACTTAGATGCGTTTGCGCTTCTAAGGTCTACAAAGCTGTCTAAAACTGATTTAAATGATCGTTGAATATCCGCTCCCAAGCTGACTCCAGTTCTAATTGCTTGAGGATCATTGGCAGCGTTATAGGAAGTTTGAATAAATTTTAATATTGCATTTTTAGCAGCGTTTAATTGTTCATCTGCTAAATCCATTGTTGCACCTCTAGTGAGATAATAACTTCTTAAAAAGTCTTCTATAGATTTTAATCCTGCGTCTCCTGATATTTCTCCAAAGGTTAGTTTACCTACCTTTTGTGTAAGTTCTTCTCCTCTCTCAAAAAAATCTTTACCCATCGCTCCTCTTTTTTCTAATGCCTTGAGCGCTTTATTAACAATAAAGTTTTTAACTCCAAGACGACTAAAAAAATCTATAACGACGTTTGCTCCAAACTGACCACCAGCACCAAAAACACCCTCCGCTGCTATTTTTTTAAGTCTATCTCCAGCCTCTATTTCTGTTTCACCAGGTATAGTTTCTCCTATTGCTTGTAAGGCTGTTCCACCACCTATCGCGTAGAGACCTGCTAACCAAGGATTAGCTGTAAACATAGTAGGAGCAATTACAACAGCCTCACCTGATAACTCAGCAACATCTTTCATTTGAAATCCCTCAGGATTTAGTTCTACGTAAGTTTTACCAGGCGCCTCTCTAATAAAGAAATTACCATCGTTTCTTGCAATAACATTATTTTCTCCAAATATTTCTTTTAGAAAATTAAACTCTCCCACTGGAGATATATCACCCTTTAGATCCGCTCTGATTCTGTCGAAAAGAGAAACTTGATTTGATTCACCCTCTGGGAAAAGTTTAGCTCTTTGAATATCATCATTAAAAAGCAAATCTTGAAGTTTCATAAAATCCATCGGCTGCTCAACAGCTAATTGATAAGAGGATTTTTTATCTGATCCTTGCTCTAATGCCTCTTCTTTTGACTGTATTTGAACCATTTTAATCTATCCTTGGGTTGGGGTTAGGATTAAAAGCAGATTCATCGAAGGCATCTGTAGATCCTCCCTGTAAGATACCAAAACCTTCCCCTGAAAACATTTTTTCATAATCTGGAATACTGAAATCTATTATTACAGCTTCTTTTCTAATACCGTATAAATCAGCTAAGTCTTGGAATTGTTTTACCATTCTCTGATTACCTTGTAACCCAGACTCATACAACTCTTTTGTTTTGGTTAAGAAATCTGATCTTTGAGGATCGGTCAAGGTTTTACCTTCCCAGACGGTGGAGATTTTATCGAAGTCAATACCGAGTCTAGTTAATAGTGGAGCTGCGTTGGCTGCATTTTGGAATTCTGACTCACGAACAGTAGACTGAGGATCTAGCATTTTCATGAAGTTAAAGATCAAAGATAAATCACCCGCAGGAGAAGGGTTTTGTCCAGCCTTGACTATCTTTGTAAAAGAATCTGATTGAACAATAAAGTTTTTACTGTTTTTGGTGAACTCTGATCTTAAAGTATTTTCTTGAGAGTTTTTGTCTTTTTCAGATAAACCTGCTGCTTTTGTTTGATTATTTTTTAACCACTCACTTGGATCTAGTCTTATCTGTGCTTTATCTTCTACAGATAAATTAGGAAGAGTTAATAAAGTACTAATAGAGTTGAGTTTTGCTTTTTCAGCAGTGTTTTCCATATTTAATAAATCTATTTTATCGTAGTAAGCGTCTATTTGATCAGGTCTTGGTAATCCTGAATACTCTCCAACACTAAATCCTGTAAAACCATCTGTTATGAATTTTTCTTTAGAAAAAATTTGTTTAACAGCTTCATCTCCTATCTTTGCTCTTGCATCAAAAAATAATTTTTTTCTGTCTGTTTCCTCTTGCACCGCCTGTGTTAGTCCCGCCTTTACATAAGGATCTTTCATTGAGGATATATTAATCCCTAATTTAGCCACTTCGGTAGCTATATCTTTTGCTATGTCCTCTGTTTCTGCTTCAGGATCTAAAAGAGTTGATCCTATTTGAAGTAAAGTGGGAGCGGCAGCCAGTCTTGCTTTGTCTTTTAAATTAGCTTGCTCCAAATACATATCAGTTAATTCTTTACCTCTTTCAGAGATATTTATGGGAGTTTGATTAACTCCATACATATCTAATATTGAGTTCATCACAACAGGGTTAACTGCTAAATTGTCAGCAAAAATTCCAGTGTTTGCTCTAACAATTCCATCACTCATCGGTTGATTTAATTGAGCAGAGGCTGTTGGCATCATGTCTTGTGCCTGCTGTGTAGCTCCAATGCCTTGTTGTTCTTGTAATTCAAATACGGGTTGCACTAAAGCGAGAACAGATAAAGGCGTGTCTTGAGCATCTCGCTCTCCAACAACTCCCGCTAACTCCTGTACTCTTCCCTCCATAGGAACATCATCGCCTCTAATCTCATTCATTAATTGAACATACTGCTCAGGAGAAACTTTAGCGATACCATCGGAAGTGGGATCTGCTGGAGGTGTCTCTCTATTTAATCCATCGGCAATACCAACGGCGTCAGATTCTTCTCCCTCCATAGGAGAACCCTCTTGTCTATATTTTAAACTGTCAAGATATCTTTGTTCGGTAGGATCTAGTTCAAAGTTTCCTTCAGGAATAACCATTCCCTCTTTTTCTTTTACTAATTTATAGTTTGTAAACTCATTGAGAAGACCACTAAGCATACTAAAGTTATCTGGTGTATTTCCTTGTAAAAGAATATCCAAGATACCTTGCCCTCTGTCTCCATAAACATCTAATAAGAAGTTTTGAAACTCAGGATCAATAACTCTCTTTGCATAGCTATCCATTTCAGGTTTTTGTTTCATTTGAATATCAAAATCATACATCTCTCCTGTCATCGGAGAACCTTGTTGACGAAACATTACTCTATTTAGTACTGGCATTAGAATAGTCCCTGCAATCCGCTAAGACCTGATAACGCACCTAAACCGAGTGCGCCGTAGCCCGCAATTGTTCTTAAAGGAGACATACTACTTGTTGCCGCTGGAGCGGTGCTTGTTTGAATTGTTTGTGTACTTGTTGGTGCTCCCTGATAAATATCTGATAGGAAACCGACTCTCTGATATGGCTCATACATTTGTGCTAAAGCGTTTTGTCTTGCCACATCTAAACTTGACTGAGCTTGCTGCTGTCCGAGTGCACCTAATCCTAGTAAAGTATTAATATCCTGTGTGCCCGCTTGCTGTCCTGTAATTCCTAATTGAGCTTGCTGTGCTCCAAAGGCTCCATACTGAGGAGCTAAGGCGCCTAATCCTGCGGCGGATGTCTGCTGTCTTTGACCTAATTGTTGTTGTGCGTTAAGGAAAGCTTGAGCTTGTGCCTGAGCTAATGCGGAGGCACGATTTCTCTCTAATTCTGCTTGTGCAATACCCTCTCTATCACCACCAAATGCACCCGCTTGAATTGCTTTTGCTGCTTGACCTTGTTGAGCAATATTGTAGGCACGATTAATCTCATCTTGAACTGCCTGCTGATAGGGATTCATGAAAGGCTGTATTTCTTCCATGGTCGGAGCACGACCAATATCAGTGTAAGCTTGTGCGGCTTGACCGAGTGTACCCAGTCCCGCTGCCTGTGATTGCAGTGCAGAAGCTAAATAAGGCTGATACGCTCCAATTCCCTGAGAACCCAGTTGAATGGCTTGTAATTGTTCGGGAGTAAGACCTGCTACCTGTTGTGCTGGTAAAGTTAAAGGCTGATCTGCTAATGCCTTAGCAGTATCCATTAGTCCTAGTCTTCTTGCTTCGATATCTGGTGCTTCTCTTTGTAAATATTCAGTTGTTGTTACCATTACGCCATCCCTATACTTTGTTGTGATAAACTACCACCTTTTTCTAAACTTTTCATCATTTGATACATCTTTTTCGCTCCCGCTTTCCGCGAGCCGCCACCCGCATTTCGAACTGCCTTGGCAGTCATCACAAATTCACCATCCGATAACATTGCAGGAATGTCATCAGAAGTTCCCGTTCCAGCTCCTGCAATCTCTCCGATGCGTTTTGGATGCTCTCTGACTTTACCATCAGAGTGCTTAATTCGCTGTCCACTGTTTTGAACTCCCCCTGTCACCTCACCGCCGTCAGCGGATAGATAAATGCCAGGATCATATCCCTGTGGTCCTGTGATATCTAATAGCTGATACTTTGTTGGATCATCGTAGTAATACTCATTGGGAATATAGGAACTATAGAAAGTATCATCGTACTCTTCTTCTTCTTCTGGTTTTGTCATTAAAGAAGTCAATCCTAACGCTGTTGCTCCAGCGGGTAAAAACTGTCCTACAATACCTCTCTTTACTTTTTCAGGAACAATACCTAACTGCTTGTTTAAGGTTGCTCTACTTAAAAGATTTTCTTGAATCATGTCTTTTGTCAAACCCTCACCAACAATAGGATATTGCTCTTCTATTGCTTGAGATAGTAGAGCCATGTCATCTGTAAACTTCGGATTAGTTTTGAACTGAGATGCCTCACTTAAAGGATTTAGTCTTGACTTCATTACTTTATCGTATGCACTGCTGATACCTGTCACCTGACCGCTGTCAGCGGGTGTCTTAATATCTGGAGTAATACCAAATGCGCCTTGCTTAAAACCTTGACCAAAGGTTGCTCCCTCAGGTCTCATCATTGCACCTCTCAGTCCTCCGATTCCTACCTGTAATGCTAAATCTTTTGCAACGTCAACTGGCTTTTTACCAGCGGCTAAATTTATTCCAGCTCCTAGTGCGTATTGATAAGGTAAAGGTATACCTGTGAAAGGTAGTATGTAAGGAGCAATTGGTGCAACCTTTCTGGCTACATCACCAACCACATCTTTGACGTTTTGAAAGAAGTCACCGACTAGTGATCCGAGACCAAACTCATTAATCTGTGTGTACTCCATATTCTGCATTTTTTTTTACTCTGGCAACGTATGTGCTCCTGCAAATACATTGGGAGCTGTTACGTGAACATCTCTTCTAATATCTGCTTCTGTTGTTTCTGTGTTAGGATCATCAATATCAGCTTGACACTCCTCATGTGAATTATACTCTTGACCTGTTCTTGTGTTTGTGACGGTAGTCTCTACTTTTGCACTGTAAACAGGAACATTTTTACCGTCAATTACGTCATAACGTAATATTTTCGGTTCATCTACAATTTTCGCCATATTATAGTTTTATAGTCGAAAAACTAAGAAATCAACCGATTATTGTTGTTGTTTAACTTCTAAAACGGATACTTCAACCATTGCTCTTGATGATGCGTTAGCTTGTAGTTTCATGGCATCTCCCTCTTGATAAACCATAGAGGTTGAAATAGTGTTTGTGTCTGACGCTGATACGTCTACTTGAAAAATTTGTAAATCGTTACTTCCGTCATTGTGATCAATATTCACAGTTACTGCGCTAGATCCATCATAGTTGTGTGTGTTAATAGATTTAACTATAAATGTTGACACTGGTGTGGGTGGCGTAGCTGCTACATTTGCAGTAGGCACCGTAAATATAGTTGTTAAATCTGTTGTTGTCAGATTTGCAATAAATCTCCTAAATACGTCAGCCACTAAAGAACCATGCCCTTCTTGTAGACTCTTCTTGTGTATCTTGAGTATACTGTGTATTTAATTGTTGCACCATCTCTTCTAATTGTCTTATTAATTCTGCAGCCTGTGCTGCGTCGTACTCAGATCTTGGATCAGGAAATCGTTGTAATGTTAATTTAGCCATTCTTCATCCTCTTTAGGTACTCCATTTTTAACATGTAGTTTATATTCCTTTTCATCGTTAGATATTAATGATTCAATCAATGTATAATACAATATATTATGTGTTTCATTTTTTAAAGTAATCTCGTTTTCTAATTTAAAGTTTTGATGCACCCATTCTTTAGGATGTTTAATTATTAAATGTAAAAAACCTGGAGTCAAAGAAATTTCAGATTTAGGTTTCATTCTTATGTATTTTTTATCACCATAAAAGGCATGTATATTTTCATAATTTGTTCTTCGATAAGGCTTGGATCTCCAATCTTGTAATATTTCAAAAGGTTTCATTATCTTCTACCATCTGGTTGTACATCAAAACGTTGTGTACCTAATCTCCAAGCAGTGCCTGTGGTATTAGATACGACATTAACAGTAAATTCTCTACCTCTGCCACGTAAACTTACAAATTCTGTTGCATCAGTAAAAGTAGCTGTCTTAATAGTGCTTGTGCTAGTGTTTGGATAATTTTTAAATTCTAACTTAAAGTTTAAGGTGCCTGCTTGATTTTGAACATCAGGTATAAGTTTTTGAACAAACAACATATCATTACCTTCACCTATCTCAACAGATCCTGATTTGACAAAAGCTGTCATTGCTGTTCCGTCTGCGTCATTACCTGTTTCGTGTAAGAACATTTGTGTTGCACCATCTGTTAGGCCAGAGATTGTTTCATTATTGGCCGTGGTCGTTGGTAAGTAATCTGATGCCACAGGGTTCTCATAAACTTCTCTGTCAATCCAAGTCGTTCTATCTAAAGTTCCCGTCCACCAAGTTTGCTCTAAATAATTATAGGCGACAACAGCGTTAATTGTATCCGATCCTGTTCTTGGGTAAAACCACATAATTTCATTAAACTCACCATTATGACCAACAAAAGCATTTTCAGCACCAGTAACATTAAGATTATCAAAAACAAATTGTTCCACAGTGCATGGTAATTTTTTTACTGTACCATCAAAGAGAAAGAATGAGTCTTGAGACATCCAGTACGCCACACCATTTAAATCAAGACCTGCATGTATACCTACGATACCACAATTCTGTCCAAGTTGTCTTAAACCAAATGTAAAAGGCGGGCCAATAAATTGCATTGCGTGTAATGACGTATCAGTCCAAACTAATAATTGACCTCTAGATCTTTCAGCAGCCACTATACGTGAACCGTCAGCTATTCTCAATGAACCTGCTGTATTTTCTGCGGTAGGTTGATAAGTGGTAATATCTTCTTGATCAGAGAATCTAATTAATAAATCATCTTGTGAACCTGTTGTGCCAATCGTGTTTTCTGTTCCCATAAATACTAAATGTCTGTCGGGTGTAGAGACTAAACTCAATCTAGATGCTGTTGGTGCACCTGATATTGCTGCAGCTCTTGTGCCAACACCAGTTGAAGTATCCCATTTAAAGGCACCACCATTTAGAACGGTTGCAATTAAATCTTCACCAAAGTTATCTAATGACCATTGTCTTGCCTCCAAAGTTACGTTTGATGTAGATCTTGGTGTGCCCCAAGTAGATACGTTCCATGCGTCTGTGCCCCAACCAAAAGCTGAAACAGATGTTTCAGGACCAATACTGATTTGATATTTTGCATTACCTGAACCTCCACCTCCAGATGTAGATCCTGAAGCAGCAGCAGTGGTGGTAACAACATAAGCATTATTATTAGCCACTGAGGTAATCTCAAACTCTTTGTTCATATCGAGACCATCAATAGTAGAGAAAGAATCAAAGGTTACAAAATCACCTTTTTGTGCACCATGAGAAGTATCGGTCACTACCACTGAAGTAGTAGCATTAGTAGTAAATGGGTTAGTTAGGGCTTGAGTCTCTCTTATTGGAGTAATGTCATAAGCTCTACCCTCTTCAATTACATATAATTTTCTATCAGTGCCAACGGCGTTATACCTTGTGCCATCTAAGGATACCCAAGCATGTTGATCACGAGCGACACCTACCAAAGTTGTAGAGATAAATTTCTCCCATCCTTTGATTTTTTGTGGCAATCCTTGAAAAAAGCGTACATTATCACCGTCTGTCCACTTGCCTTCGCCTGTGTAGTCGGTTACTTCTTTGTTAATGCCTGGTGCTGGTCTAAAATTTACTAATGGCATTGTGCCAATATATATAAATTACTCTTTTTTAGCAACCAATGTTCCTACATGACCTTTAAATGCTCTATTACCAAAGTGCGTTAAAGGCATCCCTAAATCTGCCCATATCTCACCACCACACTCTTGCCACAATCTGGAAAAATAATAATCTTCAGATAAGTATCTAATTTGATTTTTAGTTTTGTAAGGACCAACAGCAAATAAATCATAGCAATTATCTGATTTAAAATATCCTCCATTAACTATTTGATCAGATTCATATTTTCGTTCTGGAAACTTTTTCATCATAGTACGAAGCACCTCTCTTTTTACTAGCATCATACCCGTGGCTGCTTCGTTTACTTTAAAAAATCCATTCTCTCCTTTAAGATTTAAAGGATCATCAAAGTTAACATTATAACCTAAGGCTTTAGCTTCTAGCTCATCAGGTGTTGCGTTCGGGTTGTCTTCTAATATTTGCTTCATTTTTTCTAAATACAAATGTTTTCGAGGATAAATACCACATACAACATCTTTATCTGCACATAGCAACCTTTCAACATTTTTCCAACTAAAACCAATGTCGGCGTCTACAAATAATAAATGTGTTGCTACATAATCTGTTTCATCCATCATCATAGATACAATCGTGTTTCGAGCACGTGTAATTAAACTTTCATTACCCATGGACTGAAATCTTAGTCCTACTTTTTTTGACATGCTCCATTGTTGTAATTCCAATAATCCATGAACCGTAGCCTCTGCAACCATTCCACCATACATAGGCATTCCAAGATATATTTTAAAATTTTTGTCTTTAAGTTCTTCTGGTTTGATCATTTTTTATCCTTAACTGAAACTATACCAACCTGTAATAATATATTTTTCTTTAGTATGACTAACAACTCCTTTGTGAGTATGTGTCCAAATGGTTGGCCAAATAAGAGTTAGTCCTTTTTCCGCTTTTGTTTTTATATTTTGATACATGAATTCTGTGCCACCGTCTGCTACATCATTAAGGTAAGTCATAAATACAAGATGTCTGTGCATAGAACTTGGACCACTATTTTCACAATGCCATTTTTTAAATCCACCAGATTTAGGGTACATTTGAAAATTATATGCATGATTAATATTAAAATCACAAACCATGTCTGCTCTTTCATATTTTGTTAAATAATTGTTTAAAACTTCTTGTAGATATTTTCTATAAACGCCAATCACTCCGTCAAGATTACCTGACGATATCATTAACTCTAAACTTTCCTTCTCTTCTTTATCAAACACATTTCTATTTGATCCTTTACCAACAACTCCTTCCTTAAGATATTTTTGGTTATAATTAAAATAATCTATCAATTCGTCACATAATTCGTCTGGCATGTACCAGCCTCCTATAAAACTATTATGATTAAATTTTTTTTGTTTCATTTGGATTTACATAAAAATTAGCTGAGAAAATTGTTCTAACTATATCGTTATTATATTCTACCTCATGAGGTATCCATGAAGGAAAAATAATAATTTTGTTATTTTCTGGAGTAATTTTTATTTTTTGTTCATTTCCTAGATAAGGATACCCTGGCGGGTAAAAATTAGTGGTAGAGGATTTTTTTGAAACTTTTAAATAATGTATAAGTGAGTACATTGTTTTTTGAGTTCCGTGTATGTGTAAAGGATGATGTTGCCCATTACTATATTTTTGAAACCAACTGCTTGAAAAAAGATCAAAAGTAAAATTTAATATTTCACCAGATATATTAATAAACTTAATTAAATTCTGTTTATATTCTGCAAAATCATCTTCTTCAATAATAGCATTGTTATGGTAAAAAGTAGTTTGCATTTTATCATTTTTGTTTTTTTTAAACTTTATTTTAGAAAGATTTTTTATGGTAAAAGGTGCGATCATTTCTACAAAAGAATATGTAAAAAAATGTTTTTTTATTTGTATTTCTTTATTTTCTAAAGTCACTAGGTAACCCTAACATTTCTCTAGAGTCGTACATCAAGCTGCTTCCATAAGGACCATTCACATCACTATAGTGTAAAAAAACTTGACCACAATTAACTCCTTCAAAAGGCTCTCTCCAATGTTCTAATTTATCTCCTCGATAAACAAGCATGTCCCCAGGACCTAAATTTACTTGCACCCCTTCTTTACCTTGTTCTCCTGAGGGTTCTAAAAATATAGGCCAAGAATCTCCTCCTAGATTTATTGTAGTGGATATTTCACACTCTGGTCTATCTTTATGACGAACTAGTTCATCCCCATGTTTATAAATTCTTGCATAAGAATAATTAGGTATTAGTTCAGATTGAGTAATTGCTGACATCAAAGGTAAAGTCCTTTCAAGCAATGTGTCCATTAAAATATCTCCATAGATTGAAAACGTGTTAGGTATTTGTCTGTCATCCCAATATCCGTGAGAAGTATCAAAAGGAGAAATATATTTTGTTTTCATAAAGTGCTTGGTTACAGCTCTTTTATTAAGTAAATATTGATATGAGAATATGGCTAACTCTTTACTAATAGCCTCTCGTATCACTGCGTAATTATGTGTTTTAAAAACTTCTTCTTTTTTTATTTTTTTCATTTTTCTCCTATCTAAAAGGTTTCCCTACAAACCAAACAACAAGCGAATATCTGGTGCCAGAGGTAACAGGTGTCACTCTATGCCAAACATGAGAGGGAAAAAAAGTAACTGTGCCTTTTATTCTTGCATTTTCAATTGTTTCCACATTTTTCTTACCTGTGGTTGTGTTTCTATGGTCAATTTGAAAATCTCCACCCTCATATTCAGTTCCATCAATTAAAGGCACAGACATTGATATTTTTCTAATTTTTCCTCTTAACTCAGGGGCACAATCATCTCCATATGGTTTTGGGGTGGAATCACTGTGCCAGTCATAATGTTGAGTTTTTGCGTATTTTGTGAATTGATAAGATTCAGCAAAGTCAATATCAAAGTTCCAACCTGAAGTTGAATTAGCATGAGCTATTAGAGGTTTAATGTGTTTAGTTATCCATGGTTCATTTATCCATACAACATTTGAGTTTCGATGTTTTTTTAATTGCTTTAATTTTTTGTTATTTAAATCTTTTTGACTAAACGAGCCAGTCAATGCAACTTGATCTAACTGTTGATTGCAAAAAGTGATAATGTCATCACACAATTGAGATGGAAATACCGACTTATATGAATAGTAATTATGCTCTAAATTCATCCTAACAAATTCTAATTATATATTATCAATTTTAAATTGAAAAACAATAGCCATAATTGGAATGTCGCTTTGATTAGCCATAATAGAGTGCCTTAGATCAGAATTAAATAAAACGCATGTTTTTGGATGCACCTTCCAAGGATATATTTTATTTTTTTCTTTTATATTATCAAACTCAAATAGTATGTGTGTTGTAGGAGAATAATTATTTAAAAAGTAATAACAAGTATAGTCAGGGGAATCTTTTAGATTCAAGTAATCTAATTGCTGATGATTGTTTATAGTACCATCTTTAGGAATACACAAACAAGATTTGTTCGACAAAATTAAATCTAATTTTGCATGATGTCTATAATAATCATTCAGTTGTTTTTCTAGTCTCAAAACATTTTCATCATCATAAAGAAAATAATGATTATAAAAATAGTTTGTAGGATTTTTTGATTTTCTATCTTTTTTGCTAAAACTTTCAAAAATAATATTTTTTAATTGATCATAATTTATTTTAGTCAATTCATAAGGAATACTTCCTGAAACAATAAAGTCTTCTTTTAAAACTATTTTATCAAACATTAATGTTGATTATGTAATTAAACTCCAAGTGCTATTAACAGTATTCCATTCATATACATCAGTATCGCTATTATGTTTTGTTGCTCTCCAAGATTGATTTGGTTCATACCAATATTTTTGATAATACTTTGTTGTTGAATCGTCTGCAGTGTATGTCTGTACGGATGGGTAGTCTACTGGAGGTTCATATACGGCTGTAGTCGTATTTAATGTCCAGCTAGAATATGGAAAATTTGCAGAAATGAAGATATCATTTGTTTCATCATACATCATCCCTATAGTAGCATAGGTTCCTCTTAATGCTTTAGATTGATCTGATGAAGGTTCTCCTGTTGAAGGATCAATGTGAACACCATGTGAGGTGTTGTATGACGTTTGTTTCCATTTAGTCCAACCATGTATATTTTCTAAATACTGTCTTCCTACTTCTTCTGACTCATTACCATTTTCATCAAGACAATTAGCATTATCTACGACCTCTATATTTAAAACAATATTGTTTTCATCTAATTTTGCAAAATGAGCCATTACTGAAACTTATACCTTATTACTACAACGCCACTACCACCAGACGGTCTTGATGAAGCTCCCCCTGGATTTCTAGAATCTCCACCACCGCCACCGCCAGTGTTAGCTGTTCCAGATGAACCAGATGGAGAATTTGGAGTGCCTCCACTTCCACCGCCGCCTGATCCTCCAGATCCACCAGATTTTCCAGGGAAACCAGATGAGCCAGCTCCACCACCTGCATAAGTAACTGAAGATCCAGTGATGTTTAAAGCTGTTCCTGCTCCTCCAGGACCTCCTGGTCCATTAGTAGTGTTATCGGGAGAAACACTGCTACCAACAGCACCATGGCCACCTCCACCAGCACCAAAATAACTTCCACCAGATCCACCACGATTACCCTCAGGAGGAGAAAATCCTCCTACATTTCCTTGTCCTATAGCAGGATCATTAAAAGGTTGAAACCCTCTTCCGCCACCACCAGATCCACCAGGGCGACCGGGACGAGTGTCATTGTTAGGACTCATTCCTGAGCCTCCTGTGCCTCCTCCAGAAGCAGAAATACTTAAAGCAGAGGAACTTCCGCCAGTGCCTCCATAAGGAAAGTTACTAGCATTTTGTCTTCCACCTCCGCCTACTGATATTGGATAGCCTTGAGCAGAAACAGGAGTGCCTCCTGTTGCAGGATTTGGAAAAGAAAATCTCATCCCTCCTGCTCCCGCTCCACCTGTATGTTGATCATTAGCATTATTTGGCGATTGACCACCTCCACCACCACCAGCGACCACTAAAAAGTCAACGGTAGTTGATCCTGCAGGATTACCTGCTGAATTGACAGTAAAGGTTCCTGATGAATTAAAGGTGTGAATTTTGAAGTCTCCACTAGTTGTTTCTGTTCCACCAGATGCAGTAACAAATTGTGCATTTGATTTTCCTTGAAGATCAGACATTGCAATCGCACCTGTGGGAACTTCTGCTAAAGCTCTTACAGGAGCAGCATTCATATTAATTTGTGTGCCGGGACTAATATCTAATTCGACATTTACGTCGTCTAGGCTAATTTGACCAGAGGGTGTAGTCATACTTTATTCTCCCTTCTTGAGGTCATTAACTTGAGATTGTAAATCCTTTACGCATTCGATTAATAAAGCACATAGACGATCATATTTTACGGCTTTAACTCCGTCAGGTCTTGTGCCTACGACCTCTGGTAAAACTTTTTCTACATCTTGAGCAATAACACCGACATCTGTTTTACGAACAAAGTAACCATCTTCTCCGCCTTTAGAATCAATAAACTCTTGTTTCCAATCAAAAAGCACACCATTAAGATTTTGTACTTTTTCCATAGGGGAAGATATGTTGTGAATATTTTCTTTTAATGCTACATCTGAAGAATAAAAAGCAGTGATATCATTTGTAGCTCTAATTTCACCACTTGTGCCTGACGCTGCTGTTGCAACACCAAGTGAGTCTACTTGCATGTCATTAAATTGAACATCATCAGATGTTCCTAAACCAATGCTTGTTCTAGCTGTAGCCCCTGTTTCTAAAACAAAGTTCGCACCATCACCAACAATAAAACCACCATTAGTGACAGCTAATCCTGCTACATCTTGAAGTTGTGCATCTAAACGTGCATTAGGCACTGTTCCCGATCCTAAGTTTGATGCATTTAAACTTGTTAAGTTAGCACCAGAAGCTGCTGGTAATGTTGCAGGAAATCTAGCATCAGCTAATGTTCCTGCATTTAAAGCGGCAGCATCTGTGCTTGAAGCAATTTCTACATTATAGTTAGATGCACCATCACAATATACAGATGTATGTGCACCTTGAGTGATTAAAGTACCGTTAGCTGTATGTCCTGTTGCTGCGATAGTTAAAGTTTGAGAACCTGTTGTGTTATTGAAAAATGTATATTGACTCTCAGTAGCAGGAATAAATACAACGATATCTCCTGTGAGAGCGCCTGTTAATTCTATTGTTTTGTTAGAAGATTCAGCGGCTGGATCTGCGTTTGCAGTAGATAGTGTGATGTTTGCAGAACCTGCAACTGATTTTGATAAATAACCAGCTCCAAAAGCATCTAAAACATCTAGATTGTTATTGGTATTTGTACCCCAGGTATTGGCGTTAGCGCCAGTAGCCATTTTTTCTAGTTTGAAATTACTTGAGTATGTACTTGCCATGTTTAAACCTCTCTAAAATATATCCTTTTTTGTTATCCAAGCAACACTTTTTATGCTGCATTTACTCCTGTCCAAGTGTTACTTGCACCTGTCACCACATTCGCCCAAGGTGTAGCAAATGGATTACCTGTTACTACCGATAAGTCAAGTCCTGTTACATTTACCAAGGCGCTTCCTTCAACTGTTTCTGTTCCTGTTGCGAAAGATAAAGCGACAGTAGAAACGCTGACGATGACACCTGTACCAACCTCAATAGTAGGAGCTCCTGTAGCAAAACTCGTAGACACGCCAGTGGGCTCAACAAGAGCATCTGCCTCTATAGTGGCTGTTCCTAAAGTGGTAGTTGCAGTAACTGATGTTGGATCTACCTGTGTAAAGATGTCGATAACAGGTGTTCCGATAGCAAAGTCTAACTGATCGGAAGGTGCAACGACACCGACGCTACCCTCACCAGATACAGTTACTCCTGAAAGAGCAGCACCTACGGATAGACTGTCAAGAGTTTGTAAAGCTGTTGCTGTTTGTGATGTAGTGCCTAAAGCACTTGTTGTTTCTAAACCAGTAACGCTGACTATGACACCTGTTCCTACCTCTTGTGTAGTTGTGCCTAAAGATGTGGTCATTGTCACTCCCGTGACATCGACCTCAATTGTTATATTTTCATTCCAAGCAAATGAACCCCATGTGCTTCTTCCCCAGCCGAAATCAACTGAGGCTTCAATTGTAGGTGACCCTTGACTAAATGATGTGCTTAGACCTGTTAGTTCAACAGTTTGATTATTTTGTTGTCCCCAGAGACCCTGACCCCATGTACCTTCATTCCAAGCATTTGCCATGGTAATGCTCCTCTAAATTAAGATAATCTTAATATAGCACTTGAAGCATCATTGGTTGGGAATGCGATTGTGAATGTACCGTTTGTTGATGTTTTTACACTTCCAAAATCAAGAACACAAATAGCTGCGTTTACGTTCGCTGATGATCTATTGTAAATTAAAGCTGCTTGAGCAGAAATAGTTGCTGATGTAAAACTTGCGTTTGCAAAATCAACAAATGCTGTTGAAGCTGTTGCGCTAGTTGCTGTTAAGCCAATGGTTGGACTTGTTAAAGTTATACCACCTGCTGCGTATGTTCCTGATGCGCCTACTTCGTTTGTTGCGGAATAGGCTGTTGTGTTTCCATTTAAAGTTGCAGAGCTTGTGTACAGAGCGAGATTGATTGTATCATTATCAATATCATGATCGCCTGCTAACAATTCTTTTTTAAATGAAGCACAGACTGCTTGATTTATTGCCATTTTTTAGTTACTCCCTTATGGTGTTAGCGATTTCATCGGAATGCGTAACACACCATTTTGATACTCATCCCTACGTTTACGACCCATTTGCTCTTGTGCATAATCTTGCAGAGCTACTTGGTACTTACCCTCATATAATTGCATATCTTGTGGATTTTTCAAGTAGGAATAAGCCTCCGATAAAGTTCCATAAAGCAAAACTTCAGGTGCATTGTTAGATAAAAATGTCGTGGTCGAAGTTCCTGAAGAACCATTACCTAGTCTTTCTGGAGTTTCATCATACCACATTTCAACGGTGTAAGCAGTGTTAGGAGTTGGAGCTACAATTAAAGTAGTTGCATCCCAATTTCCCCAATACTTTGGCTTACCTGTAAAATTCGTATCTGTCGTAGATCTTTCTACAGAATATTCATCCATAAAAGTAGCGTCTCTTTGTTCTAACCAAGTTCTAGTTCCATCGGTTTCTACAATTTGTAATCCCCTAGCAAAACGAAAACCACCCTCAGGACCTGAAACATCTAAGAAAGCATTATTGGCTTCAAAGGTTGTAGTCGCATATCTTCTTTGATCATCAGAGTCTAGTTGTCTAGCTACTTTATTTTCTATGTTAGTTAAAAAAACATTAATCACAGAATTGGACAAAACATCACTTGTTACCTCTGTGTAATTTCTTACATTATCTAAAAGTTCAGAATAATTCATGATATCACCACAGTCACTTTACCAACACTTGAGCCGATAATCAATGCTCTACTTTGTTTGGCAGGTTGCATTCCATCAGATTCAAAGGCTGAGTCAGCAGGTGCATTAACAAAAACTGTTACAGGTTCTTCTCTAGCGGTTCGTGTCCAAGGGAGTGCCTGTGCGTCGGCACTATGATATCGAGGATCTAATTGAGGATGTTTTGGTTCAAAACACTCTGGACATGTCATTAAACCATTCCACTCTTCTTGTAATTGAGTAAATTTATATTGTTGACCGCATCGATCGCAAATGGCTAATGCGTATTTACCTGTAGCAAAGGTAGCCATTTTATGACCCGTTTATAAAGTAGTTTTGAGGAACTAAGTGTACAGAGGCTCGTTGACCATCCTCCGTTAAAGCTCTTTGTAATTCGTCTTCGTAATAAAGTTTTAAAGTTTGAGTCATTTGAGGATTTTTCTTTTGTGAAAGATAAAAAGCTAATCCTGACACCATGCAAGGAAGAAATCTAAAAGGAGCATCAGGCTGATTAGTATAAGCTCCAGCATCCTCTATCCTTCCAATATAGTTATAATTGATCTGCGTATCAGTGGTGTCAGGTGTTTGATAAAGATTGATTTGAACATTAGACAGGTTTCTCTCCACATAATACTGTGTGGGCTGACCTTCAGAAAATTTATTGGGAATAGCTTGATACTCAGATCTTGAAATTTTTGTCATGGTTGTATCAGTGGTTGTTCCACCAGAAACTTGTCTAAAAGTCATTTCTAATACGTCACTCGCATCTGCTGGAGCTGTGTAGGTAGTTGTTCCTGATGTTAAATTTGTAGTTTGATTTTCTACTTTCCACAAATGAATACCTCTGTTCATCCACTCTTGAAATAAAATATTTAGACTTCTTCTAGCTGATTTTAAATCAT
>JGI25132J35274_1000045_pt1 | contig 31827 bp, 54 predicted proteins | sample ETNvirenome_6_30_FD_35274 | JGI IMG/M metagenome (IMG submission 35274)
AGGAAATGTTTTGACAGATGGCTCGGCTCTACCTGCTATAGATGGCTCTGCATTAACAGGACTTTCAGGTGGAACAATTGTGAAAGTAGCTGCTGATGAAATTACAGCAGTATCAGATGGGTCAGGAACTTTTCAAGATACAGGTTTAGAAGTTACTATTACTCCTGCATCGACTTCCAATAAAATATTATTATTAGCTACAGGGTCAGTTGCATTGTCTCATACAACTTGCGCATGGAGGTTTACACAAAATGGAACTGCTGTAGGTATTGGTGATACTCCTGCTTCAAACACAGCAAGACAAAGGACTTCATGGAAAACAACTATTACAGATTTAAATGGCTCACAAAACTTTGTTGGTTCTTGTATATTATCTCCAAGCTCAACAAGTGCATTAACATATAAAGTACAAATAGAATCAGCTTCAGACCAAACATGGAGAATAAATCAATCATGGAACTTTAGTAATAGTGATGATGCTTCACACGCTGTAACTTCTTCATACTTATATGCTATTGAATTAGATGGCAGTAATACAACAATTAGTACATAGAGGATAATATGGATTTTTTAAGAAAACCTGAAATAGTAGATGCAATTAAATCATTAAGACCAAACTCTACATTTAGATTAACTAATGGAGATTATTCTACTTTAGTATGGAATGATACAGAAAATGCAAAACCTACAGAAAGTGAAGTAAATACTAAATTAACAGAACTGACAACTCAATACAATGCAAAAGAATACCAACACAAAAGAGCAAATGAGTATCCAAGTATTCAAGCACAACTAGATGACATTTATCACAATGGTATAGATGGATGGAAAGCTACAATAAAAGCAGTCAAAGACAAATATCCAAAGGAGTAACGAATGGGATTAGAAACAGGAACATATATAGATAGTCTTAATACTTCAAATCCAGGGGCAACTGATTCTGTTGCTCAAGGTGATGACCATTTAAGACTTATCAAATCAACAATAAAAAATAGTTTCCCTAATATAACAGGGGCAATGTCAGCAACACATACAGAATTAAATTTACTCGATGGTTGTACTGCTAATACTACAGAACTTAACTATGTAGATATAGCAACACTAGGTACAGCAGAAGCATCAAAAGCCCTAACTGTAGATGCAAACAAAGATGTAACAGGTATTAGAAATATTACTGCTACAGGTGCATTGTCAGTTGGTTCAGGAACAATAGGTGGCAATACAATAGCTACATTAAATATGTTATATCCTGTTGGCTCTATTTATATAAACGCATCAGTAGCAACTAATCCTGCAACATTACTTGGGTTTGGAACATGGGTTGCTTTTGGTACTGGTCGTACCATGGTAGGTATAGATGCATCACAAACAGAATTTGACACAGCAGAAGAAACTGGTGGTGCTAAAACACATACATTAACTATTGCTGAAATGCCATCGCATACTCACAATAGACCGAAAGGATGGAAACCTGCTCCTAATGATAATGATGTTGATATAACAGGTGGTAATGGAGTTAATATTGCAGACAATATGCTAACAGATGCAACTGGTGGTGGACAAGCCCACAATAACTTACAACCATATATCGTTGTATATATGTGGAAACGTACAGTCTAATGGCAACATTTGTAGCACCTGCCCCAAAGGGTATGATAAAGGATACAAACGATACTGTACTTCCACCTGAGTTTTATTCACATGCAAGTAACATAAGATTTACTGATAATGCAGGAAAGAAGATCAAAGGACATGATGCAGTATTTGGAACACCTACAGTAGCTCCATACTTTGTACTTAACTGGTCTAATAACACAGCATCATATTGGTTTTATGCAGGTACAGCTAAGATATATAGAACTGATGGTACTAACCATGTAAATGTTACAAGGTCATCAGGTGGTGATTATTCAACTAATTTATCTACATTGGGCAACTGGACAGGAACTGTTTATAATGGTCTTCCTATCCTTTGTAATGGGATAGATGACCCACAAGCATTAGCAACAACAGGTGCTAGTAACTTTGTTGATTTACCTAACTGGGCAGCTAATACAACTTGTAAAACTATAAAAGCATTTGGTAATTATTTAATGGCTCTAGGTCTTACAGAAAGTGGTACAGAGTTTCCTAACAAGGTAAGATGGGGTGATGCAGCAGAAAACTTTAGCTATCCATCTACATGGACAGCAGCTAGTACTAATGACGCAGGTGAAGTAACCATAGGTGATGAAGCAGACTTTATTGTTGATGGTCTAGCACTTAAACAATCATTTGTAATATACAAAGAAAACTCTACATGGTTAGCTAACTATATCGGTGGCAACCTTGTATTTAGCTTTCAAAAATTATTTAACGATACAGGTGTATTAAGCAGAAACTGTATAGCTGAGTTTGATGGTAAGCATTTTGTAGTTACTCAAGGTGATTTAGTAGTCCACGATGGTGTAAGAAAACAATCTGTAGCTACTGATCTAGTTAAAAAAGAATTATTTGATGATATAAATGATGCATATTATAATCTCACTTTTGTTGCACACAACGTACAGCAAACAGAAATGTGGGTATGCTATCCTAGTATAGGGTCGCAATATTGTAATAAAGCATTAATTTATAACTATGTTAACAACTCATTTACTTTTCGTGATTTACCTGATATTTATCACATTGGTTCAGGAATTGTAGACCCTGGCTCTACATCTATAACTTGGAATACACAGACAGCTACATGGACAACTTACGATGGAATATGGGGCGAAAGAACCTATAATCCTACAGAAAGAAGTATACTGATGGCAGGAACATCAGATACTAAATTGTATCGTGGTGATTTTGGCAGACAGTTTGATGGTGAAAACTACATATCGACACTAGAAAGAAAAGGATTAACCTTAGATGGTAATACCAATACTGTTAAACAAGTAAGAAAACTAACACCTAAAGTAGGTGGTTCAGGGCAAGTCGTTATATCAGTTGGAAGTTCTATGTCGCCTAATGGTACATATACTTATACAGCAGGACAAAACTTTGACCCAACACAAAACAACAAAGTAGATTGCAGATCAACAGGTAAATATATCGCAGTAAGATTTCAACACACAGACAACACTCCATTTGAACTTAATGGTTATGATTTAGAGTATGAAGTTATAGGGGAAAGATAATGGCACAAGCTCCTAAGTATGTACCTAATCCTGTACCTGCTAACTCAGAAGATTTACCTAGATATATCTTTGAAGAACTGACTAAGCTACAAGGGGCATTACAAGAAAATCCTATAGCATTTATAGAAGAAAAGAATGTTGCACCTAGCAGAGTAAAGCAAGGTGATATTGTTTATGCTGATGGTGCTAACTGGAATCCAGGACAAGGTGAAAACCTATATTACTATGATGGTACTGTATGGAGAGCATTTGCAGGTGGGAGTGGTGCAGGTGATTTTGGTTTTTTTTACGATACAACTGACCAAACAGTAGCAGCAGCAGATACAGCTTATGCAATAACTTTTAACAGTTCAGGNGATAAACAAGGTATAAGNATTGATGGGTCAGATGCAAGTAAACTTAACTTTACCCATACAGGTAAATACTATATTAGTTTTCATGCGACNTTATCATCTAATAGTGCTAGTACAAAAACTATTTATACATTTCCAAAGATAAATGGAGTAACAGTAAGTAAGTCTACAATTATTTCTACAATGCATGAAAATGGACAGAAGAAAATAATATCAAGAAATGGAATATTTAACATAACAGCAGGACAATACTTACAAGCATTTTGGGCATCAGATGATACAAATGTAGAACTACAACATAATGCAGCTACAGCATTTGCCCCTGAAACCCCATCTGTTACACTCAGTATAGTACAAGTAAGTCAATAGGAGATAACTATGATCTATGTATCAGGTATACCATCAAGATATATTGATGATGTTTGGAAAGAGTGCGAAAAATATGTAGAAATGGGTATTAATAAAGCTCAAGAAGAAATGAATGTACATGATATTTACTTCTTTTTAAAAGATGCAGAGATGCAACTTTGGGTTATTTTTGATGAGGAAAATGGAAAAGAAATTAAAGCTGTAGTTACTACACAAATTATAAACTATCCACAAAAAAAGGTCTGTCGTATTGTTACACTAGGTGGGCAAGGAATGGATGAATGGGTAGAGCAAACACTAGAAATACTGGAAGAATGGTCAATAGAACAAGACTGTGATGCTATGGAAACAGTATGCAGAAAAGGATTCGTTAAAAAATTAAAAAACTTTGGTTATGAACAAACATACACCATAGTCGGAAAAGAACTCACAACCATACATTAGGAGAATATTATGAGTAAAGGTGGAGGGGGAGGTACAACCCAAACACAAAAATCAGAGCCATGGGCAGGTCAAGCACCTTACCTAACTGATTTATATGAACAAGCACAAAATTTATATGAACAAGGACCACAACAGTTCTATCCAGGCAGAACTTATGCTGAAGCTAGTCCTACAGTTTATCAAGCTGAAGATTTACAAAGACAAGCAGCATTAGCTCAAGCAGGATTAGGATATGGTTCTATTGTTCCAGGATTTCAACAAGCATTAATGAGTCCTGCACAAAGATTTCAAGACCCAATGCTACAAGAGTCATTAAGAGCAAGTCTTAGACCTATAGAAGAAACTGGATCGAGGTTATTGCAACAAGCTAGAAGACAAGCGACAGGTAAAGGTCAATTAGGTGGCACAAGACAAGCAATACTAGAATCAGAAGTAATAAAAGATATTACTCAGAAACAAGCAGATGTTGCATCAAGAATGTATGGTGATGTGTATGGTGATATAGTTAAATCACAAGCTGCGACATTAGGGCTTTCTGGCGATATAATGAGAACATTTGCTTTACCTGGAGCAACACTATCTCAAGTAGGTGCAGCAGAAACAGCAAGAGCACAACAACCTATACAGGAAGCTATGCAACGATTTGCATTTGAACAAGCAGCTCCAAGTCAAGCACTACAACAATATGGAAACATTGTTGCAGGAACTATACTTCCAGGTACAGTTACATCTACTGGTGGTGGTGGTGGAGGTCCATCATCTTTACAAAGTGCTTTAGGTGGAGCAGCAACAGGTTACTCTATAGGAGGACCATGGGGTGCAGCAGCAGGTGCAGCATTAGGATTATTAAGTTAGGAGAACTATTATGATAGATTATTTAGGAAATATGTTTAGTGGATTAGGAAGTCTTTTTAGTTCACCACAAGTACCTGTAACAAGACCAGAAGTTTTGGAGCAAATGCGTAAACAAATGCAACAAGCTCCTGCTGTCCAAAAACCAGGAATGTTTTTTGGTGTTGGTCCTAAGTTTAGTGGAACATCTACAGCTCCTAGTGCAATAGATCCTACAGTTATAAACTCTATATACAAAGAAAACGTAAAAGATTTACCAGGAGTTTATACAGGGAAAGGAGAAATAACGCCTGAACCAGGAATGTTTGATGCTTTGTCTAATATGTCAGGTGAAGAAACTATGGATTTAATTTCTGGCTTAAGTGGACTATTATCAGACACTACACCAGAACAACCCACACTTAGAGCATTACCAATGCCAGGAGCTTCTGGAGGATTAAGATTACCTGAAGTAGATTTAATGCAATATTACAAAGGATTACTCTAGGAGATATAAATGCCATTACTAGGACTATTAGCATCACAAGGAGTTAGAGGAATAGCTACAAGATTAATTTCTTCAGGTTTGTCTGCTCAAAGAAGTTCTAAAATAGGAAGAAATTTAGAAAAAGCAGCAAAACAATCTATAAGCAAAGGTAAGATACCTACTGATGAAAAACTTATTGGGACTCTTTCTAAGAAAGATAAAATATTGTTGTCTAATCCTAAATATAGAAAAGGACTATTAGGTGAACAAGGACCAGTTGGAGAAATAACTAGAATACCTGTTCCACAAGCAAGAATTACTAATCAATTTCCTGTTCCAGCAGGTGGAGTATCTCCATTAGAACAGATTGCTGCAAGAAGTGCATTAGCAAAACAAAGGGCAGGAGCTGCAATGATAAATAAACCTATGGTACAAACTGTAGATAAAGGACTGACAGGTTTACAAACAACAGGATTACTTGGTGGATTATCAGTAGCACCAATGCTTCTACCTAGAGGAGAACAACCTCAACCAGTTATGGCTAATGCAGTCGGAGCACCACAAGTAGCACAAACTCCACAGGAACAAGAACCAAGATTTGGTCAAGTATTAAGACCTTCTTCAGAATCAACATCTAAAGAGGTTATAAATGCTGCTTTACTAAGAGCAGGATTAACCTTACTAAGAGGTGGCACAGGAACAGAAGCATTAGAATCTGCTGCTTCAATAGCTGACGCACAAACAACATATAAAACAGGTGCACAAGCATTAAAAGCAGGACAAGAAGCATTAGGAAAAGATGCTAAGATATCTATTTATCAAAGAGCAGATGGTACATTTGGTTATTCTGGCACAACTCAAGACACCTCTTTAACTGATAATAGTTTTTTTGGAGCAGAAGGGCAGACAAATAACATAACAAAACAACAATATGACGAACTAGTTAGAACAATAAAAGCAAAATATCCTAACGCAACAGACCAAGATATTAAGGATACTTTAGAATCTAAAAACATAATATACACAGGAGAATAAGTTGGCAGTTTTAGATATAGAATTAAAAACACCACAACCAGTAAACAATCAATCGAAAGGACTAGATATTGATTTATCTAATGTTTTAGCAGGAAATAAGGTAAAAACTTCTGATTTGTTTGGTAAAGATTCTGATATAGAAACAACAAAAGATTTAAACGCAGAAGCATCAGTATCACAAATGGCAACTGCATTAGGTACTGAAATAGCCATCGGAGAAGCAGGAAGATTAGGTGGGGCTAGTGTAGCAGGTCCGATAGGTTATGTAATAGGTGGATTAGCTTCAGGTGCAGCAGGTTCATATATAGCTCAAAGAATGATAAACCCTGACAATATATCTTATGGAAGAATACTAGCTGATTCATTTATTAATTTAATTCCAGGATCAAAAGGAAAAAAAGGTATAGAAGCTGTTACAGATGCAGTAGCAAGACAAGGTGGAATAGGTGCAGGAATAGCAGCAGGTGGAGTAACAATAGAAAAAGGTTTTGACGAAGGTCGTATGCCTACTATAGAAGAACTAACTAATGCAGGATTTACTGGAGCTTTATTAGGTGGAGGGTTAGGTTTAACTGGAAATGCGTTTAGTAGAGCATATAGCAAAATAGAAGGGCTAGAAACAAGAGACGTTGTTAAACTTATAAATACAGATTCTGATGTAAAAACTTTATCAGAAAGAGTAAATGGTTTAAGGAAAAAACAACTAGAAAAATTTAAAACAGAGAACGAAGAAGCATATCTTGATTTTAGAGAAAGATGGGATGATGAAAACATAAGACAAAGATTAATTCAAGAAGATGTTGCAGGTGGTTTGTATAAAGATGGAGGTCCATTAAAAACATTAGGCAAAGACGATGCAGATTATTATTTACAAAAAAGACTAGCAGAACAAAAAATTAAAGATAAAACAGATTTATTAATAGACTCTAACAAAATTATAAACGATGGGTTAATTAAAAAAGGAGCAGATATAGGCAGAACTGCTGATGAACTTTCCAAAGATTTAGATACTGTTTTACTTGCTAAATATGCACCAGAAGTAAACAAAAGACTTGGCAAGGATGGGGCTTCAGGAATGTCTAATTTAGCATCAAAACAAACACTAGATAAAATGAAAAAAAATGGAACTCTAGATTTACTAGATGCAGAAATAAAAGAATTACAATTTTTATCTAAAAAAATATTAGATACAGCAGAAGAAGGTGGACTAGTTTCTAAATTACAAGCAAGTATTTGGAGAAAAGAAAGACCAGACTATGTGCCATTAAATAGAATTATAGATGAAACAGACATTAAATCATACTTTAGCCCTAGAAATGCCTTTAACGAAGTTAAAACAACAGGTATTAAAACATTAAAAGGGAGTGATTTAGAGGTTAGTTCTATTAGAAAAAATATTAATGAAAGTTTAACGCAAACTATTAGAAGAGCAGAAACCAATAAAGCTAATATAGCATTTAAAAAATTGTTAGATCAAAACAGAGATGTAGCTGACTCTATCGTAACTACTAGAAAAGATAATCAACCTTACTATAAACAGGTAGATACAGATACTTTTCAAGATAAAATTAAACCTAGCGATACTACCTTAAGTGTATTTGAAAATGGAGAAAAGTTATTAATTAACTTTAAAGATAAAAAATTAGCACGAGCATTTAAAGGCAGACCTAAAAAAGAATTAGAAGGGATTACTAAAGCTATTTTTAATGGAGCTACATGGATAAACAGAAAGCTAGGAAGTTTATATACAAGATATAGTCCTGAATTTATGATACCAAATTTATCAAGAGATAGGACAGAAGCATTTGTAAACAGCATGACTAAACTGGGTTTTAAAAATCCTGTAAGTAAACAAGCAGCACAATTATTAAATCCTAAAAATATAGGAACTGATATGAAAACTGTTTACAACATAGAAATGAAAAAAGCAAAACCACAAACTCCACAAGAAATAAAATTATTTGAAGAATATCAAGATTTTAAAAAAAGTGGTGGTGCTGTTGGTGGATATGGATTGTCTACAGTACAACAGGTAGAAGACAAGGTAGCTAGATTAGCTGATATGACTAAAGATGGAACATTTTTTACAGCAACCATGAAACAAAAAATAGATAAGGTTGATGATCTTGTTAATAATTTTAACAAAATGTTTGAAGATGGAACAAGATTTGGTGTATTTAGAATGATGAAAAACCAAGGATTTAGTTCTGATAAAGCAGCTTTAGCAGCAAGAAACTCATCTTTCGATCCTACTTTGGGTGGTACAGACGTAGGGGTATTAAGAGCAGGTTATTTATTTGCTAACCCTGCAATACAAGCTAACAAAGTTTTATTTAAAAATGTATTTAAAAGCAGAGAAAACATAGCTAAAACTTTAGGTGGATTGATGGCTATAACTGGAGCTATTGATTACTATAATACTTACAAAGACCCTGAATGGAGAGAAAAGTTAAAGTCTACTAATGGAAGCAACTGGGTTACCAATAGAAATTTGGTTTTTATTACAGGCGAAAACGAAGATGGAGAATTAACTTACACATCACTACCAATAGGTTATGCTTTAGTTCCTTTGAAAGTCACTATGGACAAAGTGCAACAAGCTATAAGACAAAACCTCGACCAAGAAGGAGTGGATATAGCAAAAGAAATAGGTGAAGAATTTTTTGACACACTAAGCCCTTTTGGTGGGAGTATAGTTCCTACTCCATTAAGACCTTATACTGAATTATTAGCTAATGAAGATGGTTTAGGAAGAGCAATTAGACCTGAGTGGTTAGAAACTAGAAATATAAATAGTTCTGAAAAAATATTTCCTTGGACAGCACAAACTTATGGTGGAGAAATGGCTATGAACTTAGCCGATACTGCTAAAAATCTAGGTTTTGAGGTATCTCCTGAAAGTTTAAAATATCTAGCAGGAACATACTTTGGTGGTCCTGGGCAATTTTTACAAAGAATACTAAACGTAACAAGTAAAGTTTATAATGGAGAAACCCCATCACCAAGAGATATTCCTATATTAAGAAGATTTTATGGAGAAAGCTATGACGAAGTTTTTGCAGCAAGAGCAGGTAAGTTTTCTGAAATAGAAGAAATACAAAAAGAAGATAATACTGAAAAAGCTAGAAATGGAAGATTAGCTTATGAGATTTTTAAAAAAATGGAAGATGCTAAACCTAGCGAAAGAAAAAAAATATTAGCAAATGAAGTTTTAAATAATGCCCAAAACATGAATGAGCAAGTTATTAAAGGAATACAAAAAAGAATCAAGAATAAACAGATTGGGCTTACATCTACAGATGCTAGAGTAAAATCTTTAAGCATAAACAAAAGAGCAGAATATTTAGTAAATCAAATGCAAGACATGACTATTCCTCAAATAAAAAAATATATTAAAGACCAACAAGCAAAAGGAATATTAACTGACAATGTTAAAGAGGTTTTGATAAGATTAAAAGACTTTCAGGATATTAAATTAAGGAAAGTGCAATGATACCAATGGAACTATTATCAATGTTGGCTTCTACTGTTCTTGGTGGGATTATGTCTATCATGGCTCAAAAAGGACAAGCTGAACAAGAAAAACAAAAGATGCTCATGCAACGAGCAGGATTTGCTGCAAAACAAACTGATAAAGCAAGAGATATATCTGACCCTCATACCAAGCACACTAGAAGATGGGTAGCATTGATGTGTGTATTTAGCATTATTGTAGTACCAATCGTTGCACCTATATTTACTGATGTAAACATTGCATATCAGATAGTAACTGAAGCTAGTAGTGGTTGGTGGATATTTGGNGAAACATATGAGACATCATACTTTGAGCAAGGCAATACGATTTATATAACTAACTTACAATCACACACAATATTCTCAATCATTGGATTGTATTTCGGTGGTTCATTAACAAGGAAATAAAATGGTCGCAAAAAGATATCAAAGCAAAACAGGTGGACTTAATGAAGCAGGTAGAAAGTATTTTAAAAGAACACAAGGTTCTAACTTAAAACGACCTGTAACAGGTAAAGTTAAACCAGGATCAAAAGCAGCAAAAAGACGTGCAAGTTTTTGTGCAAGAATGTCTGGTGTTAAAGGTCCTATGAAAGACAGTAAAGGCAGACCAACTCGTAAAGCGTTGGCATTAAGAAAATGGAAATGTCGTTGAGAAATATACTGTTAGTAATAGCTATATTTATAGTTATTATTTTAGGATATGCGATAGAAGATGCTGTATCAGATACCAGTAGCACAGGATCTACAACCAACACCCAAAGCCATACTGGTTCAGGAAGTAACACAACCATAAGTGGTGGCTACAGTCAGGAAACTACGAATAATTTTTCAGGTGGTCAAACTAATTCCACACAAAATTCTACAACTAACAACAGTAACCAAGAGACTGCTGTTAATTCTGCAACAGCACCTGCTATGTCAGTATATGGTCAAGATAGTTGTGTAATACCTTTATCTATTGGCATGACTGTTATTGGATTCAGCACATCTATGGGTACTTACTATCATGATATGGAGTGCGAAAGAAGAAAGAAAGCTAAACTACTTAATGGTTTAGGTATGAAAGTCGCAGCGATATCATTGATGTGTCAAGACAAAGCTGTATGGAAATCTATGATGGATGCAGGTACACCATGTCCTATAGATGGATTAATTGGCGAACAAGCTAAACAAAGATGGGAAGAACTAGGTAATGAAAAAGTTTTTGATTCTGTTAATGCTACCTCTAGTGGCAAATTCAGACACCACAGAAAATCTAATTACTAATCCAGGTTTCGATAATGGAACTACAGGTTGGACGTTATCAGGTGATGCAGTACGTATAAATGACTGTTGTCCAGGTGGACATGACGTAGAGTTTGGAGACTATGGGAGCATAGAACAGAACTTTAATTTATATTCAGATACGATTACACAACCTATGCTTAACAATGGCATTACACTTAACTCTACTGTTGAAGTTCAAAATGGAGAAGGTGGTGTAGGTGGTTGGAGAAGTGGGGCTACTGATACCTTTACGATAAGACTACAAATTAAAGATGATAATGATAATGTGTTAGCTACAACGACACAGGAGAGAACAGATGTTACAGGAATTAATGGCGAAAATTTCACAGATAGTTTATCGTATACAGGGATTAATTCTAACATTGGAAATATTTTTATTAGTGGGTCTGATGGCGATGCTGCTTCTAATCTTGGTGGTCCTAATGTAGATAACATATCGGTCACTATGACTTATGATCCTGTTGTTTTATCACTAGAACAAACACAACATATAAGTTCTGTAGCTGAAGTTGTAGAAGAAATATATATAGAAGAATTTGTTTACGAAGAACCTATTATTGAAGAAGTGGTTTTTGAAGAACCAGTTGTAGAGATAATAGAAGAACCTATTTTTATAGAAGAAGAGTTTGTAGAGGAGACTATTGTATTAGCTCCTGCTATGATAGAACCTGAGATAGTAGAAGAAGTTATAGAAGAACCTGCTATCGAAGAAGTATTTGAAGAAATAGTTGAAGCACCTGTGGAGGAAGTAAATGAAACAGAAGTTGTCGAAGAAACAGAAAGAGATACGGAAGTGGGTGAAGATACAGGAGGAGCTGTCGAAACAGAATCAGCAGGAGTATCTGAAAGCACACAAGACAACAGTAGGAGTTTTGAAACCGAACTAACAATAGAAGAGATATCTATTAAAGTGGCAGACAAAATTAAAACAATAGATGGTCAGCTAAAAGCTACACAAATGATAGTAGCTAAAGTCATGGCTAAAGATAATAAAATATCTTCTTACTCAAAAGTAAACACAGATATATTTATACAACCTGAATTACAAAGTATTGATATAGGTACATACACTAACAGTAACTATGTTGATATTAGAAACATTTACCCAAATCAAATTTACGAGGACAGACTATGGACATCAAGACAATAGCAGGAATTATAGGATTAGTTATTACACTAGGTGGATTGTTTGTTCAAGTAGGACAAATACTCAACAGGTTAGAGGTGGTAGAAGCTAGGACTATTCCTAACATTGCACCACTAGAAAAAGAATTATCTGTATTGAAATCAAAGTTGGAGAACTTGGAAGCTAAAAGTAGCAACCCTCTAATGAGATGATAAAGATAATTAAGTTCTTGCTAAGTAAGGTAAGAACAAAATATCTAAAACCTGAAATATCGGTTTTAGAGTTTATACTTATACTAGCGTTAGCTTATTACATAGTTAGCTAGTAGGAGGTACTATGAGTGCAAACATACCTTATACAAAAAGGGAAATGCAAATCATCAAAGCAATCCATGCAATAGATCCGAGTGCTGAAATAAGCATAAGAACTGTAATTAACAATAGGATTGATTATAAATATGGAGGAGTAGTTTTTTTAAACTGTGAACCTATACCTTATGAAGAAGTCATGGATAAAATAGATGAAGAAGAAAGAAGATCTAATTAATCGACCAAGTCATTATACCAAAGGTATAGAGACAATCGAATACATTAGGTCCTGGGATATGGATTATGTTCGTGGGAACATCGTAAAATATGTTACTCGTTTTCCATACAAAGGCACACCACTACAAGACTTAGAGAAAGCTAAGTGGTATCTCGAATATCTAATTAAACAGGAAAAACAAAAATGACCATACATAACAATGGTGGTAACTACAGCAGAATTGGAGTTATCCAAAGAAACGAAGATGGAGACATGCTCGTTTGTCCTAGTTGTGGTTCTAGCCACATCATCAAAGCAGGTACTGATGGTACACAACATCAAAGAAAAAGGTTTAAATGTAAGACTTGTGGTAAGAAAACACAGAATCCAAAAGTTGTAAAAAACTATGAGCTACAAGAGATGTCAGAGACTGATTGGTCTACAGAAGAACTGATAGAACAAAGAACTGAAGTCTTCAAAAGGAAAGATGCAAGAGAAAGAAAAGACGAATTTATAAACATAAAAATCAAAGACCCTAAACCTATAGGGTTATACATACAAGGCGACCCACACGTTGATGATGATGGGTGTGACTGGGTATCACTTAGAAACCATATAGATATAGTTAATAAAACAGAAGGAATGTATGCTTGTTCTGTAGGTGACCTTTCTAATAATTGGGCTAGACGTTCTAAACTAGCAGGGTTGTGGGCAGATCAAACCACTAATGGTGAGCAACAATGGCAGTTAGTTGAGTGGTTAGTTAATGCAACGCCATACATCTTTATCGTTGCAGGTAACCATGACATGTGGGCTATGGAGGGTGATCCTATCAAATGGATGTGCAAACCTCTAAAAACTATTTACTCAGAACATAACGCAAGACTAAAAATTAAATTACCTAATCACGAAATTAAAGTGAACTGTGCACATAACTTCAGAGGACACTCAATGTATAACACAGCTCATGGAATCGTAAGACACGCATTGTTCAATGCAAGAGACCACTTACTGATAGCAGGACATACTCATGTCTCTGGATATTCACCAATTAAAGATGCCAACTCAGGAAACGATGGAAAAATTATGCATTGTGTACAAGTTGGCTCGTACAAGAAATACGATAACTTTGCAAAGCAACTTAATCTTCCATGTAAGATGATGTCTGCTTGTGCTGTTGCTGTATTTAATACCCATTTAACTGAAGACCATCCTGACTTCATCAAAATATTTTGGGAAGTAGAAGAGGGTGCTGAATACTTAAATTTTTTAAGAAACAAAAAATGAAACCAAAACTCGTACTTATTAATTGGGAAGATGCAATTAGCCCTACATCTGGGTGGACAAATATAAAAGAATTAGAGCACAATCTAGCTGATTGTATATCTATTGGATTAGTCGTTGAGGAGAACGACAAAACTATAACACTTGTCAGTCATATCTCAGGGTCTGACACACAGGTGGATATAGATGGGAGTCTTGTGGTAGATAAGTCTTGGATTAAAGATAGAAAAGATTTAACACTACCCAAACACGTAACAAATAAATTAAAGAAATGGTTAATGGAGAAAGTAGATGCCGAAGAAAATAAGTAAAGAAGATGAACAAAAATTTATAGAATATTATCTTGAGGGTGAGACAGCAGGTAACGCTGCACAATCAGCTAAGAAAGCAGGGTGGACTTCCAATCCAACACAAATGGGTTCATATCTTAAAAAGAAATATGCCCATGAAATCAGAGAGAAGAACGAAGATAGAATTACATCAACATCTGGATTAGCTATTACAGTCCTACAAGACCTACTTAGATCAGAACAAGATGCAGTCAGACTCAATACAGCTAAATTAGTTTTAGAGATGGGTGGTTTTAGTTCTCAGAATATCAATCTCAATGTCGATAAAGCACAAAGTAAATCAGATGAGGAGCTTATCGAGGAGCTACAAGGTCTAGTTGCTAAGATTCCTGCCCTAAAACCTAAATTAGCTATGATTCAGGATGCTACAGAGGAAGAAAAAGACGAACACCCTGTAGAAGCTCCTGAGATGGACGAGAAGCGACTTACACATTAGTGGGTACTTAGGGTATCACCCAACCCATTTAAATTGGATTATAGCGATTCTACGAGGTCGTTTTTTAGGAAATATAAGAATATATCATCCCAAAACCTAGAATTGCCAGTCCAACCCCATTTACGAAGACTAAAGCATGATCTTTGGTTTTGATTCCGACAACCAACCAACCCATTACACCTATAAACTGCACATAAAGATTGATCGGATAGATATTAAATGATGTCAAGACTAACCCACAAGAGAGGATTAGTGAGCTAGTCCATTTGAGTTTATTCATCCCCTATCTTTGCTAGGGCATTGATCTCAATGTTTTTTACAAACTCTAATGTTTCTAAATATGGTTTTTTAAATTGTAGATAATCTTTTTTATCCATACCTAGAAACTCTGGGCGATTATCATCATCATACAAGAACTGACCTGTACCCTCACAATGATAGCACTTGTCTATACTGTCTTTTGATTTGACTACCCCTCTGCCTTGACAGAAAGGACAAACAGTCATGATAACTTCCCTGAGTGATAGATTAATAAAGTTTCTAATTAAAAACTTATCGCCTTTTATTTGTTCTGGTTTTACATGTTTGAAAAATATATCGCAGACATCTTCATAAATATCATCGAATACCAATGATCTTGCATAGTTGTTGTCTGTGTATTTCGCCATGAGAAAATCATATTCTCTGTTGTCCAATCCCCTAGTCCCCAAAAAGTGAGCAATATCTTCAGAAGTAATAGCATCGTGATTGCCTGATGATATTTCGTAATTCATTGACTTTGCAGTCAGAAGTGAGAGAAGATCAGCTTTCACGTTTCTTCCTTATCTTTTCTCTCTCTTGTTCTACCCTTGTGCCTATTGATTTCAAATAGTCATCACCATGTAGTTTGTATTGTTCAATCATATAGTATTGTAGGTTAGGATTCAAACCCCAAGGAAAATGAGTTTCGCCAATTCCATTAGATTTTGGCTCTGCATCTTCTATTTTATAAAGTATTTGTATGTCTTCATCAGACCATCTCTTAGTTCCATCTACATTTTTACACTCTAGATCAAATGCTTTAGCATCAAATCTTGTATGAAAATATCTTTTTACACTTTCCATATTCTATACCTCTTGGTTGTTAGCTTTCTAAAACTTAATGGTATTTTATTTTTCCATGCATGTTTTCTAACAGAATCAACAATATTATAGTTGTCGACTACAAATGAATCTCCCTTATCCATGTCCAAGAAAGCATCAAAATACTCTTTATACTTCCAAGGTCTGCCATTGTTTATTATCGGTACGTTCTTCTCAATTTTTATCATTAATAATTAACCTCCCACTTTCAATTAATGTTCTCATTGTTTTGACATATGCTTCAGTCCACATGTCTCTACGTTCTTGTTTGCTTAGATTTTTGCCATTATCCATTTCATAATGACACCTGTGGCAAAGAGCAACAACAAGGGAATCAGGTGCTTTTAAACCCATTCCCTTGCCATGTTTGGATTGGTTTGAATGACAGGCACATACAGTTCCATCACTCGCACCACAATGCTGACAGTCTAGTTCCCTCATTAGTTCTAGTAGTTTTTTGTTACGATACATAGTTAAATATAAAACACATCATATGGTTTTATCTTTTTCCTAGGCACTTTTATTTCTATTTTCTTATCACTTTTTTCAAACTCTTCTGGGTAAAATTCCAACATAAACATAGCTAAATATTGTATGTTTCTTTTACCCATGTTGTACATATTGTTTAAAATATAGTCGCTAGAATGACTAAAAAAGAAGTCTTTCATCTCCCCAATTGTCTCTAAGTTTTGTTGATAAAAAGCATTAATAATACTAATAGACAAAAAATTATAAAGTTCAAGTTCAAATAAAAACATTTCGTCTCTTTGTTTTGGTGTTAAAGTAGACCATTTGACTTTGAAATATTGATAGTTTCTCCATTTATAATAACTTATGTTACCTTTTCTGTGCCATGGAGCATTTATTTGATCAAAAATCCCATCTATTTTTTGTTCTTCTGCTATCTTTTTTCTTTTGGTAGGATTCATTACAAAACCAATGACCAAAAGATACTAATAGCTGATACAAATAAGACTGCCTTAACTACATCAGGTAGCTGATTACAAATCTCTGTGATCTTGTCTATCATCTTCTCCTCCTGTGGTTTTTATATTTTCTTTCTGCCATTCAATCATCTCAGGATCGTTCATGGCTTTATTATGCTCCATCATTTGATACATTCTTTCTATTTCACCATCTATGTTTTGTTCGATGGTCGACATATTATCATTACAAAGCCAAATTACATGGCTCAAAACTATTTTTGCACCATCATGAACAGGGCTGTCTTTTTTGTCTGTTTTTATTTTTTCACAAAAACTCTTTACTTCTTTGTATGCTTTTTCCATTCCTCTTAGTTCATCTATATTCATTGTTTTCCTCCCATTGATTTAATTGATTTAGAACATTTAACTGTTCTTCTTGTCTTTTACCATGTGTTTTACCTCTAAGTAAAGGATTATCTTCTTGTATTTTTCTTCTGGCTCTTGTAACCGATTCAGGTTTAGCAAGATATCCAAGTCTCATAACATCAAGAAAATCCCTCGATCCTACATAGTCTTTTTGTTTGAGTTGCATATCCCAGACCAGAGATATCAACAACGTGTCGTTATCTCTAGTCATAGGGGAGGAACTCAGTAATTGAAAAACTATGTCTTTGTATTTTAGTATATTCATACCCTCTCCTATTGTTTACCCTTGTTTTTTCTTTAATTCAGCTTTCCACCAATCAGGATATTGTCCTGTTTTTTCCTTGATAGAGTTTGCTCTGTGTTCAAATCCAGATATTTTCCCATTGATTACATCTTCATAATATCTAACTTTTTCCATAATTAATTTGATTAAATCATACTGTGATACAGCATTTTCGTAGGGGAAACACCCAGTTTGATGTTCACGAGCATCATGTACAGCATCTTCTGAACTATCGGCTACTTCTTTAACGACTTTTAGTTCAAGTTTTTTTATGTAATCTATTAACTCATTTAGATACATATTTTCTGCTTCAGATTTAGCTAACATGCCTCTTAACTCATTACTTTCTTTAGTTATTTCAGCTTTTGTTTTCATTTTAGTCTCCAATATTAATTAACCTAACTCACCATAGAGTTTTTTCTCACCTCTTAGGTTTGCTGACTTTGTTCTAAACAAGTTACAGCTTTCTAAAATGCTCGAAATCGTGTGTCTGAGTGCTATATATTTTTGCTTTTGTTCTTTAATCAAAGGAATGTATTTGACTACATCTTTATGTGTTTCAGCAATAGCTTCTCTCTCTTTAATTGTTAATCCTTGTTGTTTGGTTTCCAGAAATACAGTAGCTTTAGTGGTCTTTTGCATAGCCACAAGATACTCATATTCTCCCTCTGCAATGCCAAGTTCTTTACCCTTTTCTCTTAATTCAATAATCGCTTGTTCAAGCTCGGTGTCATGTAGTCTAATCATTTCTTCTCCAATAGTGTTTTCTTAGCTGTAGGTGGTAGATTCTGTATCTTTTCTACTGATTTCTTGTTCATGTATAGATCAATAAATGTTCTCTTTTTAACCTCTAATTCCTTAGAAGTTAAGCGATTCAAGGATAACCCACCCATTCTTTCATATATTTCTACTGCTAATTTATCATCAACAGTCTTTCTATCAAAGAATTTCTGCCAAGTCTCATCTAATTGTGAATTATCTTGTGATAAATACTTCATGATATCTGATATTTCTGGTTTCCACCTACCTCGTTCTGTGTCTTTGGTGTGTTCATGTAGACATCTGACTAGGTTTTCTATGTCATATTCTCTAAAAGCCAAATACCAAAACCTCTTCTGATCTTTGTTTAATTTAGGTTGATTTGGATATAAATTATCCATCATTCTGTAAAATCTTGCTAAATCCCCTATATCTTCCATTTACTTAAACCTCTTTTCATGATATTAATATAATTTTTTCTTTACAAGTATTTAATATACTTGTTTCTTTGTTTTGTTTTTGTTTGTTTTATTTACTAACTTAAACATAACCACTTACTAAGAAATACAATATCATATATCTTTACACATTCAAATATATTTCATATAATTGTCTCTATATAGTAAATGGAGAATAATATGAGTAAAGATAATTCAAGAAGTGAGTTTGCTGATAAGTATAATCTCACTAAACCTAAGAGCAAAGATGATCGTGATGCTGATTTTTGGTTTCATGGTCAATCAAGACAATGGCTAATCACACATGAGGCAGTCGAAAAGGTAGCAGGAATCGAGGGAATAACCTGTAAATACCATGATGTAGAAAGCAGATATGATGTGTGTGTAGCAATCAAATGTATTGCCACTAGAGGTGATATAACAATCGAAACCTATGGTGAGGCAAGTCCTCAAAACTGTATGTCTAAGTATTACTATGCAATGGCAGAGAAAAGAGGGTTTGATCGTGCAGTCCTCAAAATTCTTAATGTGTATGATTTGTTTTATTCAGATGCAGAAATCGAGCCAACACCTAAACCTGTTAGCAAGAAAACCAAATCAGAACAAGACCTAGACAATGCGTAAGTATTACAACCTATCATCTAGCCAATTTATTGACTATTTGGGGTTTAACAAATACATCAAGGGTAAAGGCAGTCATGGTAAGAGAAATACACGACTTCAAATGGATATTTTGGGTGAAAAACCTGAGATGTCTGATTTTGCTAAGCCCTTTGCCGAGTATGGTCGAAATAATGAAATAAATGCCCTTAAATCGTATGCTGATTTTAGAGGTAAAAAAGGTAAAGACTTTTATTTTATCCTAGATAACCAGAAATCCTTTGAATTGCATGATTTTGCACAAACAGAGAAAGGAATAGTTAGTCTGTCATCAACACCAGATGGCATAACTGACTGCTTTAAAGTTATTACAGAATGTAAGGCAGGTAAGTTAGGAAAGGATATCTATACCTTAGATGAAATAAAATCTAAGTATACAACCCAGATATTCGGTCAACAATATGTACTAGATCGGTTGGGGTATGCACCAGAGAAGACACATTTTATTAATTGGTGTCCACACAAATTCCAAGTGTATGAAATCGAGAGAAACCTAGAATATGAGGAATATCTCGAACAAAGACTTATGGAATACGCTTTTGCTTTGTTATCAGAGCAAGAGTTTACAGAAAAAACACAAGAATTTGTTGTAGATGACAAATTATTTAACTTAATCCACGAGGTAGACAATGGCAAAGAATGATAAACAATTTTCTGAGGGTTTGTATTTTAGCGAATCAGACCAACAGTTCATACACATGAAGATAGGGATAAACAAGAAACAATTAGCCATGTGGCTTAAAAAAGAACTAGGAAATCCAAACGAATGGATAAATGTAGATGTTAAGAAAGCTAAAAATGGTAAATTATATGGCGAGATCAACACATACAATCCAAAGGATAAACTAAGCAATCAAGATAAGCAGAACATCAATGATATTGAGAACGTATTCAATGATTCAGATGTTCCATTTTAGGAGAGATACATGGCAGTAAACAAATGGGGATTAAAAAATCCAGAAAGATATAAGGAAATTCAAAAAAATTATTATGATCGCAACAGAGAACAAGCCAAACTACGTTCTCGTAGGCAGAATCTCAAAGGAAAAATAGCATTTTCAATGTTATCCGATAGCGATAAAAAGAAATGCCTAAAAAAAGTCGAGAATATGTTGTTGACAGAATCAAATATATGATGCAATAATGTTTATAGTTTAGTTAGAGGGTAACTAAACAGAGATGTTATAAAGGTAGATAGGTAATAGCATACAAATTAATTGGGCGATCAGTATGCAGAATACACCCAAACCTATCTACCAGAGAGGATAAGTAAATGAGTGTAAATAAGCTAATCGAAGACCAAAGAGAGTGTAATGTATGTGGTAAAACATTCGATTATGACAATGGTATGCTAAATATTTTAGAAATTTTAGAATGTTCAGATGCAAGAATACAGGAATGGCAGAAAAAAAACCCAAACATAATGCTTGAAGATTGGTTTTGTATGGATTGTGCAAATAAGCACATAACACAGATAGAAACTAAAGAGAGGATAAGTAAATGAGTGAACATAAAATATCAGTAGCATGTAGGATAAATGAGTTAAGCGAAGAAGATCAATTAGTCATTGTAAGACTAGTTAATCATTTAGCTAGTATGCCTTATGAATATCAAGAAAATGCCATAGCAAGAATAAAAGATATTTCTGAGGAAAATCCATACCAAGATGATATACCAGGTTTCAAAAAACTGCCGATAACATCAGAGGGTGAAGACTTTGACATAAACAAATACTTCGACCAATGTATAAAAAATTGGAGTAGACATGGGTAAAGGTGATACAAGAAGAAAATCGCAAGTACCAGAAGAAAAAGTGCAAAGTAACTGGGATAGAATATTTAACAAGAGAGAGGAAAAAATGAGCAAACAATACATATATGAAGCAAGTGAACAAACTGTTGATGTTAGATCGTGGACAATCAAAAGCGACAGACAACTAACAGAAGATGAAGTAACAGATATCTATCAAGATTCACAGATAGATGACGTGGGAGAAGAGCAAGAATATTCACCAGGCATAACAGTAACTTTTGAGGGTACTGAATATGGTGATGATGCCATACCAGACATTCAAGGTGATTTTAAGGAAGAGTAAAGTGGGATACAAGAACGAGTTTTTAGAGCAAAATCAAGATAAAATAAACGAGGAATGGGTTTGTTATTGTAACGAGATCAATTCAATCAGACACAAATATGGCTTAGATTCTAAGGTGTTTACGCCAAACGATAAAGAAAGATTCGCCATAGCATACATAGAGAGTAAATTAATTTAGTTTCATATAACACAAGGGAATGGATTCCCACTCAATCCTAGTCGTTCACTCATTCAATCCTAGTCGTTCATTCAATCAGTCAGTCAATCCTAGTCGTTCCTATTCAATCCGAGAAGTAAAGCGATCTAATTCAATCTAAAAATCTTTAGAATTAAATAATAATCAATTAATTCAGTAGATAAAAAGAAATGATATATGTGTTTTATTTTGTGATTAACTTGTGATAATGTTAAGGCATGAAAAAAAATAATATCTTTTCAGGTGGTGAAGAAAAACCTGACAACATAGATAATGTAATATATGAAATGCTAACAGAAAATACAGGGATACATATGTTAGATAGTGGTGGTAAAGACGGAAGAGCGTGGCAACGTAACCAGAAAAGAACGCTAAAAGACTTTCAGAATGATAAGTATATATCTTATGAAGACGACTATCCTACAAAATCTTTATTTCATCATTTAAGTGAATCATGCGAATACTTACCAGATGAAAATAAAAAACTTACAGATTGGATAAGTGAAAATAAATATCATTATATAGACAATCCAGAAGGAAGAGAAAATAGCTGGAGTGATGTAGAAGAATTTATGAAAAACTTCATATATCCAGACAGTAAAATTAATTGTCATTATACATATAATGAAGAAACTGTTTTGTCTCAAGATATTCAGTTTTTATATGGTGGTGACATTTATGATAATGATATCATTGCATTATCGATTCATAATGGTGCTGATGCTAGAGGTGGACTAACTGACTATAAACTTTTCAAAGTTGATTGGGATATGTTTCTTAATTATTCACTTGATTATTATAATGATGAAGATACCAGAGAAATGTATCAGGATAAGTTAGCATGAACATATTAGACATATTAAAAGCTTTTACAGGTGCAATTATTGGAATATGTATTTTATATTCAATGATGATTGTACTTGTACAAATAGATGTATTATTAAACTTTTAGAAAGGTGAAAAAAATGAAAAAACAAATAAAAGAAAAACACGATATTTATGGAATAAATGGTAGTTATGCAGATATTCATGGTGGAGTAGAAAAACATAAAGATGGTGGCTTTGTTATGTATGCAACCATTCAAGATGAAATAACATTTGGAATTAAATATATTGGATATAAATTTGAAGATGCCAGAGAAAAATTTAAGAAAGCACTTCAAAAAGAAACAGATAGTTATTTCATAGAAAAATAAACTAAAACATCATCATATAATCATATTAAAGGCTCTTAATTGAGCCTTTTTTATGTCTTGCAATATATGAATATATGACTATAATGAAATTAATTAATTAATTTAGAGGGTAAAAAAATGAACGAATATAAAGAAAAATATGAAAAATTAATGGCTAACAGTGGTAAAAACTTACAAGTGATTATTTGCGAGAAGTTAAAAAATAATGTATTTGATGTTAAAAGATTCTTTTTAATGTCTGAGACTGCAAAAGAATGGATAATACATCCAATATTCATACAAGATAATGGCAGTATACAAACAGGGAACGGCAGTTATTTATTCAAGTCATTACATAGTTATGAAAATGCAAAAGATCTTTTCATAAAAAGAATACAAAAAGAAAGTTAAACAATATCTAAATATTCCATAAAAGGCAGTCTCAAAAACTGCCTTTTTTGTTTTGTCTATAAAGTAAAAAAAAGCTTCTCAAAATTGGTGAGATTTTACCTTGTCAGAAATCGCCGAAAGTCAACAAATACATGGCTATGCTATAGAGCAATATATACAAGGGTATAAGAAGATATCTATTAAGAGGTTATTTGTTTTTATCTGGGTTTTAGGTTTTTTATACTTAGAAAATAAACGTTCATACTTTCCAACACACACGCTAAAATAAATCAGAAATAATTATCTGGTATCTATCTATCAAAAAATATTTATCTATCCATAACAGGCAATACAGAAGCTTATAAGGGTATATCTGAACATGTCCAATGATGTGTATTTTATTGAATGATTGATTATTTATTAGAATTCCAGCACATAGGCAACCCCCCATAGCCAGACGTTATAATATATATAGTTCTCTCCATATTCTCTTGGGGAAATATAAGTGTATATACGATAACACAACATGTGCCAATTCAATCTAACAAAAACACAAGATATAGTTGTATTTAGAAAAAAAATCATTACAATAGGGGGTGGATAACTATGTCTACAGATACACAAAGAATAGATGAGATCATATCCACTCTTAAGACTCGCCAACAGACCAATAGATTAAACTACTACCAACCTTATCAGTTTCAGCAAAGATTCCATGATAGTGGGCGTGAAGCTAATCAAAGACTGTTGATGGCAGCAAACAGGGTGGGAAAGTCCTATGTAGGGGCTATGGAGATGGCTATCCATCTAACAGGTGAATACCCTAAGTGGTGGAAAGGAAAACGCTTTAAAGAGCCGATAAAGGCATGGGTATGTGGTGCTAGTAATGAAACCACACGTGATATCTGTCAAAAAGAATTATTTGGGCAACCAGACAACCCAAGAGATAAGGGGAAAGGAAGTATTCCTAAACATCTCATTGGTGAAACTACAAGGAAACCTGGAGTACCAAACGCACACTCGTCAGTCCTTGTTAAACATAAAAGTGGTGGGTGGTCTCGTGTTGCCTTTAAAGCCTATGAAATGGGTGCTGAAAAATTTATGGGGGAGAGTATCGATCTAGTATGGCTAGACGAAGAACCACCTCAAGATATCTATTCACAATGTATAACTCGTACCCTAGACAAGCAAGGACAAGTCTATATGACATTTACCCCAGAATCAGGTATGACAGAGGTAGTACAGAATTTTACATCGGAACTTAAGTCAAAACAGGCATTGATTACAGCAGGATGGGAAGATGCCGACCATCTAACCGATGACATGAAAGAGCAGATTTTACAAGCATTACCACCTCATGAGAGAGACATGAGGTCTAAAGGAATACCAATGATAGGTAGTGGTCTGGTATTTCCGATATTAGAGGACAATCTGACCTGCGAACCATTTACTATACCCTCTCATTACCCTCGTATCGCAGGTCTCGATTTTGGGTATGACCATCCAACAGCAGTCGTATGGGTAGCATGGGATAGGGATGAGGATATCGTGTATATCTACGACACCTACAAGATGTCAAAACAAACACCTGATTACCATGCAACACATATCAACCAACGTGAAGGAAGCCACTATATACCGATAGCCTTTCCTCATGATGGATATCAACACGATAAAGGAAGTGGCATTACCCTAGCTGAACAATATCGTACAGCTCATGTTAATATGCTGCCTTTTCACTTTGAAAACCCACCAGCTTTGGGAGAAAAGAAAGGGGGTAATTCAGTAGAAGCAGGGATCATGGAGATGTTATCTCGCATGGAACAAGGCAAATTTAAGGTCTTTAACACCTGTTATGACTGGTTTGAGGAATACAGATTATATCATCGTAAAGATGGCAAAATAGTTAAAATTAAAGATGACATCATGTCTGCTACACGATATGCAGTTATGAGTCTAAGACACAGTACAACAGAGACATCTAAGTGGAATAGCAAAGGTAGACTAGGACCAGATGTCGCTATAGTTTAGGAGATATAAATGCCGAATGTAGACAAAGAATTGATGAAAGAAATAAAAAAATACAAAAAAAATCAAAAAATTCTTCGTAACGAAATACAAAAAACAAGTGCTGATATGGGTAGGAATACTCTTAGGGATGTATTAGACAGTCTTCCTGATAAAAGAAAAACTGCTGCACAAAGATTGAAGGATAGATTTAAAAAATAATGGCTAATTTAATAGCATCACCTGCTCAAATGGCACTCAAACTTCAAGAACTAGAAGAAAGACTAGAACAAATGGAAAAAGAATTACAATCACTAAAGGTAAAGAATGGCAAAAAAACCAAGAAAAATGACTGAAGACGAATTAGTCTCGCAACTTAACTCTGAGATACAAGGAGCTACAGGTTACGCAAATACTGAACTCTCTAATCAAAGAGAAGATGCGATGAAATATTATTTGGGTGAGCCATTTGGTAATGAGATTGATGGCAGATCAGAAATCGTTACTACTGATGTAAGAGATACAGTTGAGTACATTATGCCATCTTTGATGCGTATTTTTACGACTCACAACAATGTAGCTGAATTCGAGCCACAAGGTCCAGAAGACATTGAAATGGCAGAACAGGCTACCAACTACTGCAACTATGTATTTAATCGCCAAAATAATGGGTTTAAGGTCCTCTATGATGCCTTTAAGGATGCCCTTATAAGCAAAACAGGTGTAATCAAACATTACTGGGAAGAAAGCACAGAGGTTACAACTGAAACGTATACGAACCTAACTGAGATTGAGTATCAATCCATTCTTGCTAGTGATGATATGGATATCCTAGAACACACAGAGGTTGTTGTTCAAAAAGCAGTTACTGATGATTTTGGCACTTTAGTTAGCCCAAAAGTCGTAGAACACGATGTTAAAGTTAAGAAAACCAATACTGATGGACAGGTTAGGGTTTGTGCTGTACCACCAGAAGAATTTTTAGTTTCACGTAGAGCAGCATCACTAGAAGATGCAGACTTTGTATGCCATAGAGTTAAAAGGTCTGTAAGTGATCTTATACAACAAGGATATGATCCTAAAATCATCAATGAGATACCAAGCTATGCCAATAGCGAAGCTGAGTTAAATGAAGAACGACTAGCACGATTTAGCTATGATGATGACTCAGTACCACCATCTGAGGGTGAAGGACCTAACAAAAAGGTTTGGATAGATGAATGTTATATGCGTATCGACTACGATAACGATGGTATAGCAGAACTCAGAAAAATTACTAAAGGTGGACAATACATCTTAGATAACGAAGAAATCGACATGATTCCTTTCTCAGCTATCTGTCCACTACCGATACCTCACAAGTTTTATGGCATGAGTATTGCAGATACTGTCAAAGATATCCAACTCATTAAGTCAACTATCATGCGTAACTTGTTAGATAACATGTATCTAACCAATAATGCACGATATGCTGTACTTGCAGGACAAGTAGAACTCGATGATTTATTAACATCAAGACCAGGTGGTATTGTTAGAATGAGAGCACCAGGGGCTGTTACAGCTTTACCTACACCACAGATTCAACCTTATGCATTTCAAATGGTTCAATACCTAGATGGTATTAGAGAAGAAAGAAGTGGCGTATCTAAAATGACCCAAGGTCTCAATCCTGATGTATTAACTTCACATGTGACGTCAGGTGCGATTTCAGCAGCTACAGAGTCTGCAATGCAACGAGTAGAACTTATTGCACGTATTTTTGCAGAAACTGGAGTCAAAGATTTATTTAGAAATATCTATGCTCTTGTCCAAAGATACGAAGACAGAAAGAAAATCTTCTATCTCAATGGTAAATTTGTACCGATTGATGTATCAAGATGGAAAGAAAAACTGAATTGTACTGTTAATGTTGGAGTGGGAAGTGGATCACAACAATCCAAAACAACAACTATGACATCTATTATGCAGATACTTGGCACATTAGTCCAAAATGGAGCTATGGGCAGTCTTGTTACACCTAAGAATTTATATAACGCAGTAAGTGAATATATTGCACAGGCAGGATATAAAAATACAGACCAATTTATTTCTAATCCTGAAATGATGCCACCGAAAGCACCACCTGAGCCAACACTAGAAGAAAAAGTTGCTGCACAAAAAGCACAAGTTGAGTTACAAAAACTACAACTACAAGCTAAAGAATTAGAGATAGAAACACAACTTAAAGCACAAGAACTTAAATTAAAACAAGAAGAAGCTGCTATTGATTTGGCTCTAAAACAACAAGACTTACAGATTAAAAAATCACAGCTTGAACTCAATGAGCAAGAACTAGCCCTAGAAGCAGTTCAAAACAGACCTATTGGCATAGGACCAAGCTAATGGCTTACCCTAAAACTTCAGGTCATGGCAAACTTGAAAGAAGAAAGCTAATCTCTAAAAAGATAAAAGTATTAAAAAAAGAGGGGAAACCACAAAAACAAGCTGTAGCTATGGCATTGTCGATGTACCCTAAACGCAAGAGGTTGCCACTAGCATGAACGATAAGGATATCAAAACAGAAATAGAATTACTTAAACAGGATGTAAATCTTATTAAGACGAATCACTTAGCACATATGGCTAAAGATATTGATAATATGATGCTAGAAGTAAGATCAGTAAACGAAAAAGTTTCTAAAATAGAATCAGATTTATCAAAGTTTAGGCACATAGCTTATGGGGCTATTGTTGTTTTTGTTTTGATGAGTGATAAATTTAACGACATATTGAGGTTATTATAATGGCATATGGCAAACCAATGAAAAAGAAAAAGAAAAAACCAGGTAAATGTTAATGGGTGCTAAAACCAAGCATTATTTTAAAACAGGCAAAGAGTTTAAAGGTGCAGTACATAAAATGCCTAATGGTAAAATACATACAGGAAAAACTCATACTAAAACATCAAAACCTGTAGTACATTTTAAAGACTTGTCTGCACGAGCAAAAAAGGTAGCTAAATCATGAAAAAAATGAAAAAGAAAAAAAGCTTTCCTGACTTAAACAAAGATGGAAAAGTAACTAAAGCTGATGTTCTTATGGGCAGAGGTGTATTAAGAAAGCAAAAGAGTGGTAGATATGGCTAAACTATGTGCCAAAGGCAAAGCTGCTGCTAAAAGAAAATTTAAAGTTTACCCAAGTGCCTATGCGAATATGTATGCATCAGGTGTTTGTTCTGGTCGTATAAAACCTAAGAAGAAGAAAAATGGCAAAAAAAGGGCTTAGAGAGTGGGTAAGAGAAAAGTGGGTAGATATTGGAGCACCTAAGAAAAATGGTAAATATCAACCTTGTGGTAGGTCAAAAGGATCAGGTCGTGCCTATCCTAAATGTGTACCACTAGCAAAAGCTAAAAGAATGACATCAGCACAGAAAGCATCTGCTGTTGCTAGAAAACGAGCTAAACCTCAAGGGGTAGGAGGTAAACCAACAAATGTCTCGACTTTCAAAAAAAGAAGAAGGAAAGCATAGAAGTAAGTACTATTGGGATAGATTAGACCACTACGAAAAACTAGGATACTGTATGAATGATATGGTAAGACTAGCTCATGCAGATTTAGCAAAAGAATTTAAACAAAAAAACCCATTATTAGATAAACCTAAACCGATTTGACAAGACAAGATTTACAAACATTTATGTTAAAAAACCGACTTTCTGTCGAGGAGTTTTATCGTAAGGTAGGATACAGTCCTGACATCATACGCAAGTTCCTCAAAGGCACAAAGAAAGTTCCAGAGCATTTTACTTTGGAATACCTAGACAAAAAAATCAACACAAGCGATTAACTACACCTGCGTAAGCAGATAGAATCCAGGAGAAAAATATGGAAGACAAAAAAGAGTCTGCTATTAAAGCAGGACAAGATGCAAAGCTAATACTTGAGAATCCTCAAATGGTAGCAGCATTTAATAGTGTACTTAACAATGGATATCAACAATGGATATCTACTGATATTAAGGATACAGAAGGTAGGGAAGCACTTTACCATAAACAAAGAGCCATCCTAGAAGTTAAGAATACTCTAGTACAAACTGTTGAAAATGGACAGATTCTAGAAGAAGAACGCAAAGGAGGTAAGTAATGGATGAAGATAACAAAATACCTATGAAGGAAAGTAACGTAGGAGGAATTCCTGTGACTGATGTTGAATCAGCACAGAAAGCACTTCTTGAATCTATGAGGGCTTCGAAAGAACAACCTGAAGAGATTGCAGAAGAAACAGAAACTCAGGAAGATGTTTCTGAACAGGCAATGGATGTTGCCGAATCAGTTGAAAATACTCCAGTCAATTTAACAACAGAAGACTTAGAAGCAGACCAAAAAAGATTTGCTCAAAGTCAGTTGACTGAGGAAGATATTGTTGATGATAATCAACAGCAACAAGTTGGAGAACCTAAAGTATATACTGTCAAAATTGATGGTAAGGATACTCAGGTCACCGAAGACGAGTTATTGTCTGGTTATAGTAGACAAGCTGATTACACTAGAAAAAGTCAAGTATTGGCAGAGCAACGCAAAAAGATGGATGAAGAACTCGCAGCGACTCAACAAGAAAGACAGCATTATTTATCGCAACTTGAACAATTTAATACACAAGCCGATTCTAAATTAGAAGAGTTCAAATCGGTGGACTGGACTAAACTCAAGGAAGAAGACCCAATGGAATATGCTCTGAAAAGAGATCAATATAGGGAACTTCAAGAAAATAAAAGGTTAGTTGCTGAGGAACAGCAACAACTTGCACAAAAGCAACAACAAGAAATGCAAAGTAAGTGGAATGAAGAACTTGCTAGACAGCAGGAAGTTATGGCTCAAAGACTACCTGAATGGAATGACCCTGAGAAAGGACCTAAACTTAAACAAGATATTAAGTCTTTTGCTCTTAATAAAGGGTTTACCGAACAGGAAGTTGACAGTCTAATTGATGCTAGATCAGTAGATGTACTTCATAAAGCTATGATGTATGAGAATCTTTTAGCAGCTAAGATTGCTAATAAGAAACAAAAAGTTGTTCCTAAAGTGCAAAAACCTGGTACGCCAAGTACCAAATCTGAAGTTAATAGCGAGAAGATAAAGCAAACTCGACAAAGACTAAAAAGGACAGGTAGAGTTGATGATGCAGCAGCAGTAATCAAATCTTTAATGTCATAGTCTAATACTAACTTTTAACACAGAGGTGTAATTCAAATGGCACAATTAGGAAATACATTTGAAACTTATGATGCTGTGGGTAACAGAGAAGATTTACAGAACGTAATCTATAATATCTCTCCAACAGATACACCATTTATGTCTTCAATTGGTTCAGGTAATGCTGAAGCAACCAAGCATGAATGGCAAACTGACTCACTAGCTTCAGCAGCTTCAAATGCTCAAATAGAAGGAGATGATTCTCCAAGTGCTGCGTTATCTGCAACTTCTCGTGTTTTCAACTATACACAGATTTCATACAAACCTGTTATGGTCTCAGGAACACAAGAAGCAGTAAATCACGCAGGTAGAGATTCTGAACTAGCTTATCAAATAGCAAAAGCAGGTAAAGAACTCAAAAGAGACATGGAACTTGACTTAACAGGCAAAAATGCAGCTACAGCAGGTTCTGGAAATGGTGGTGCAGCTCGTAAATCAGCAGGTTTCGAGTCTTGGACAACAACAAACAACAGCTATGGTACAGGTGGAGGAAACTCTAGTGGTACTGTTACAGATGGTACACAAAGGGTTCTTACAGAAGCTATCTTAAAAGGTGAGTTAAAATCTTGCTTTGATAATGGTGGCGATCCTGACCTACTATTAGTTGGTTCATTCAACAAACAAAAAGTATCTGGTTTTACAGGTAACTCAACTCGTATGGACATGGCAGAAGATAGAAGCTTAGTAGCTACTATTGATGTTTATGTTTCTGACTTCGGTGAAGTTAGAGTTGTTGCTGACAGATTCCTACGTTCTTCTGGTAGAAGTGCGTTGGTTGTTGATACAGAAATGTTTGCGACTGGTTTCTTGAGACCTTTCCAAACACAAGAACTAGCAAAAACTGGTGATGCTGAGAAACGTTTACTACTCGCTGAGTGGACACTCGTTGCTAAAAA
>JGI25132J35274_1000046_pt1 | contig 31757 bp, 61 predicted proteins | sample ETNvirenome_6_30_FD_35274 | JGI IMG/M metagenome (IMG submission 35274)
CGTATAGATGCCGATCTCTTCCAAGAGTTTAAGTTACAGTGCATGCATGATAATTTTTCTTTTCAAAAACTTGCCTCCCGGGCGATTTTTTTGTATCTTACAGATAAAGGATTCAAGCAAACCATTCACAAACAAAATTCAATTAAGTTAAAATAGTTACATGAAAGAAAAGTTTCGTTATTTAAAGCAAGAGGATAGAAAAAAGATCTTGTTACTGTGTGACGATATCCGAATGCATTCCGGAATCGGTACGATGGGTAAAGAAATAGTTATAGGAACCGCCCATCATTTTAATTGGGTAAATCTAGGAGGTGCAATCAACCATCCACAAAAAGGACAGATATTAGATCTTTCAGATGAAGTTAATAAACAAACCGGTATAGATGATTCTTATATTAAAGTTATACCTAACAATGGATATGGAGATGCTAAGATAGTACGGGAGTTGATTCGGATGGAGAATCCTGATGCTATTTTTATCTTTACCGATCCTCGATATTGGACTTGGTTGTTTGAAATGGAAAGAGAGGTTCGAAATAAAATTCCTCTTTTCTATTTAAACATCTGGGATGACTATCCGGCTCCTTTATATAATAAAAATTATTACGAGTCTTGCGATGTATTGATGGCAATTTCAAAGCAGACTAAAAATATTAACGAACTTGTTTTAGGAGATAAAGCTTTAGATAAAATCATCGAGTATGTACCCCATGGTATTAATACGAACTACTTCTTTCCTATCAAAGCAGATCATGAAGACTTTGATAAGCTTCAAGAGTTTAAAAAGAAAGTACTACAGAATAAAGAATATGAATTCGTAGTATTCTATAACTCTAGAAACATTCGACGTAAAAGCACAGCAGATTCTATATTTGCTTACAGTCAGTTCTGTGACCTAATCGGTAAAGAGAAAGCAAAAAAATGTGCGTTCATTTTACATACTACACCGGTAGATCCTAACGGAACAGATCTTTATGCAGTAAGAGAGGCATTCTGTGATCCAGAATATGTTAACGTCTATTTCTCTTCCGATAGATTAGAAACAGCACAGCTTAACCTTCTTTATAATATTGCGGATGTTACTATGCAGCTTTCATCTAATGAAGGATGGGGACTTGCATTAACAGAATCTCTAACTACAGGTACAATGATTGTTGCAAATGTAACCGGTGGTATGCAAGATCAAATGAGATTTTCAAAAGACGGTAAGTGGATAGACTTTTCAGCAGACTTTCCTTCCAACCACAGAGGTACGATTAAAGAGCATGGTGAGTGGGCCGAGCCTGTATTCCCTTCAAACATTTCAGTAGCAGGTTCTCCTCCAACACCTTATATATTCGATGATAGATGTACAGCCGAAGATGCAGCACAGGCTTTAGCTAATATCTACAATTTAGGTGAAGAAGAAAGAGAGCGTAGAGGGGAAGAAGGACGCAAATGGGCTACAGGTGATGAAGCTAAATTTACAGCAGCACACATGGCTGATTCTGTTATAGAGATTTTAGATAGAGGATTTGAAAGTTTTACTCCTCGTNCGGCTTATGACTTCTTTACCATAGAANAACGTCCATCAAAAAAATTAACACATAAATTAACAGGTTATTAAGATGAGTAAACCAACAGTTGTAGTTTCATGTCCTGCCGATACCTATAGCGGGTATGGAGGAAGATCAAGAGATTTCGTTCAAGCGTTAATCGATACAGATAAATACGATGTGAAGATTCTATCTCAGAGATGGGGTAACACACGATTTGGATATTTAAAAGACCATGGAGAAGATGATCTACATTCAAGATTAATCTACAAGCTAACACAACAGCCAGACATCTGGATTCAAATTACTATACCAAATGAATTTCAAAAGGTAGGTAAATTTAATATAGGTGTAACTGCAGGGATCGAAACTAGCCTATGTGACCCTTCCTGGATTCAAGGAGCAAATAATATGAATGTAATCTTTGCTTCTTCCAATCATGCTAAAGAGGTTTTAGAGAATGCTAAGTTTGAAATGCAGGATAAGAACAATCCTAACAATAAACAAATACTCCAACTTAACACCAAGGTAGAAGTTTTATTTGAAGGAGTTCGATTAGATAAATTCTACAATATCAAACCAGAAGAGAAAACTCAGCTATCTGAATACTTAGATTCTATTCCGGAAAACTTCTGTTATCTTACTATGGGGCATTGGATGCAAGGAGATCTAGGAGAGGATAGAAAGAATATAGGGTATACTATTAAAACGTTTTTAGAGACGTTTAAAAATAAGATGAACCGTCCGGCATTAATTCTAAAGAGTCATACNTCAACTACTTCAATTATGGATAGAGAGAGAATGCTCGATAAGATAGATGAAGTTAGAAAGACAGTTAAAGGAGCTTTACCTAACATTTATCTTATACACGGTGAGGTAAACGATGCTGAAGTAAACGAACTATATAATCATCCAAAAGTAAAAGCATTTGTATCTCTAACAAAAGGTGAAGGCTTTGGAAGACCATTCCTAGAGTTTAGTGTGATCGGTAAACCGATTATAGCCTCTAATTGGTCTGGACATACAGACTTTCTTAAAGAAGAAAATGTAAGATATGTTACCGGTACCTTAGAGAAGGTTCATCCATCAGCCGCAGTCAAGAATCTAATACTTGAAGAGTCAAGCTGGTTTAGACCAGATGATATCGATGTAGCAAGAGCATATAAAGATATACAGAAAAACTATAAAAGATATTTAGGATTGGCAAAAAAACAATCGTCATATGTTAAGAGATCTTTTACATACGAAAAGATGGCAGAGACGGTAAATGACCTTATGACACGGTATGTACCTGACTTTCCNAAGCAAGTTGAATTGTCTCTACCTAAACTAAATCTTCCTAAACTTAAAAAAGTAGGAGAAGATTCTNCACCTAAANTTACTTTACCTAAACTTCAAAAATTAAATTAATATGNTAGATAAAGATCAACTAGTAGAAGGACCCTTCGGTAGTAATGCTTGTTACGAACAATCTTTTGAACATGAAGGTCAAGAGATTAAAACATGGTTATGTTTTGGTAGCGGGTTTACAACATCCACTTTAATGACAAAAGGTAGCGAGGTAGTCAATAACGCTTTAGCAACTTCACCAGAGCTTTATAAAGATTTAATGTTCGAAGACAAAAACNGTAGAATATGGTTACCGGCCACTATTACTCTTCCGGCAAAAGGAATGGTNTTTNTAGACGGGACAGATAAAAAAGACTGGAAATGGGCGGCAGTAAAAGCTATACCTCTACAAGAAGGAGATAAAAAAGTATCTGAAGATCAGACTCATAAAATGGACATGAAAAATGTAAAGCATTTTAATCAAAAAGATTTTATGGATGCTTTAGAATCGATCGGGTTCTTCTCAGTAGTATGAAAATAAGTTATGCAATAACGGTTTGTAACGAAAAGAAAGAAGTTAAACGGTTAGTTGATTTCTTACTTGCTAACAAACGTCAACAAGATGAAGTAGCTGTTCTTTATGACCAAAAAAATGGTGATGAAGCAGTTATTAATATGCTAACTAAATTAAACAAACTACCTAACTTCCAAGTATGGAGAGGATTCTTTGAAGGACATTTTGCTGACTGGAAAAATAAACTAACCGAATACTGTTCAGGTGACTATATCTTTCAGATAGATGCTGATGAGATACCTACCAAGATGTTAATTGATAATGTTCCAAATATTATAGAATCAAATCCTAACAACGATGTTTATTTAGTTCCTAGAGTTAATACCGTAGAAGGTTTAACCCAAGAACATATTACTAAATGGAGATGGAATATTGATGATGAAGGAAGAGTCAACTGGCCTGATTACCAATGGAGAATCTGGAAAAACAAACCAGAGATAAAATGGATAAACAAAGTGCATGAAAAGTTAGAAGGTTTTAAAACATATGCTCCACTTCCAGCTCATACTGAATTAGCTTTACAACACCCTAAAACAATAGAGAGGCAAGTCAAACAAAACAATTATTATAGTACATTATGAAAAAGAAAATGATAGCATTGGTATTAGTTAGTATTTTAACGTTTAGCTGTGGAACTTCAAAACCATCATGGGAAAGAAAAGACACAACCCAAGTAACACAAAATGATAGAACCGTATTAGGATTACTATTTTCTGGTATGGTAATATTTACTTTATACACATTTACAACAAAATAAATAAAGACAAGAAAGACAAAATGCTTATTACGATACTTTATGATTAAAATAAAATTAATAGAACAAGATAAACATCGTAATGAAATAGCTTTTAGACCTTACCTTAGAGCTAAAGAACTTTTTAAAGAAGTCGGAATTGAATTCATTACAGAAGGAGATTCTTTTGATTTTGCTTTTATAGCTCAAGCTAGCTTTATAGATAAACAAGTACCTTTAAAAGAGTCAGTAGAAAAAGGAATAGAGTTTGTATCAAAATTTGGTAAAGATGTATTTCTTCTAGACGGACAAGACTCACATTCATTAATAGGAACTGGAGAGGTTTTGAAAGGTACAGAAGTTAAAGTGATGTTTAAAAATACTCTTTTAAAAGATTTGTCGTTATACAAAAAGGGATGGGTTAACGGTAGGATATACTGGGGGGAAGGAAAATATAAAGCTGATTATATAGATGATATTAAAGACCGTATTAAATTAAGTGGAAGTAATTGGCTCTCTACCATTACTCCTAAATGGTTAAACTATTCCCTAAATAAGAAATTTGATATTTCTTGTATGTTCAGCTGGGGTGATAATTTAAATTATGAATATACAAACCTAACTTCTCCTTACTATGATCAACATAGAAAAAATTTGCTGGATAAATTGGAAAATACTAACTACAATGTAGTAAGAAGAGAAAGAGGTAAAAAAATACCACAACAGCAGTTTTATGAAAATATGTATAATTCTAAAATTGTAACAGCTCCTATTGGTTATGGAGAGATGGCAGTTAGAGATATTGAGGCTGCTAGCTTTGGGAGTATTCTATTAAAGCCTGATATGTCTCATATAGACTCTTATCCTTTTATTTATGAAGATAAAAAAACATATATAGCCTGTAATTATGACTGGTCTGATATAGAAGAAAAAATAGACTTTATTTTATCCAACTATAACTATCTACAGAAAGAACTTACAGAAAATATTAGAGAACAATACAACATACATTATTCAAATGAAAGTTTAGTAAAATACTTTTATAACCAATTGCTAACCTTAAATGATATAGAAAATGAGAATTACTAACATAGATACTCTAAGTGCTTATCTAGATAGATTGATAACAGAAAATATTAAACTTTTTTTCTTTAAAAAAGATGGTTTAGACGAAAAGGTGAAACATCAAGAAGATTTAATTACAGAGATAAAAGAAAAAATTTCTGGCTTAATTGATGAATGTCTCAAAATTAATTCTTATATTTATAAAGAAGAGTTTAGGACTTTTAATGAAAATGCTATAGTTGAACAGTTAGAAGAGTTAATTCAAAATGATATTAATATTGGGGAAGCTGATCGAGCAAGGTTAGAAGAAACCCAAAAACAGTCTCCGAATCTTCAAAGAATGGTAAATAACGAAAAGAGATTAAGAAAAGCAAACGAAGGTAGAGCAGTAAACAAAAATAATATTGATAAACTTTTTAAAAGTATTATAGAGAATGAATAAGACAATACTAATAACAGGAGTTGCAGGACTACTAGGAAGTAGATTAGCTGACTGGATAGTAGAAAATCAACCTGAATATACAGTAATAGGTATAGACGATCTGTCTGGAGGGTATAGAGAGAATATTAATACTAAAGTTATTTTTTATGAACTTAATTTAGTTACTGATAATTTAGATTCGATTTTCGATAAGTATAAATTCACTTATGTTTATCATTTTGCTGCTTATGCTGCAGAGGGACTGTCTCCCTTCATAAGAAGTTACAACTACCAGAATAATTTAGTAGCTACATCTAAAATAGTTACTCAAAGTATTAAACATGATATTAAAAGGTTGATCTTTTCTTCTACTATGGCTGTTTACGGACATGGCGAAGGAGGTATATTTCATGAAGATATGAAAAGAAATCCTATAGATCCTTACGGTATAGCTAAAAGTGCTTGTGAGATGGATATAGAGATAGCTAACGAACAGCATGGTTTAGATTACTGTATAATTAGGCCTCATAACGTTTACGGAGTGAAACAGAATATTTGGGATAAGTATAGAAACGTTTTAGGTATATGGATGTTTCAACATCTCAATAATATGCCTATGACTATCTTCGGTGATGGAGAACAAACTAGAGCATTTTCATTTATAGATGACTCTTTAGTACCTCTTTGGATTGCTTCTCAAGCACCAGAGGCAAGCAAGCAAATAATTAATTTAGGAGGAATCGAAGAAATTTCTATTAAGGAAGCTGCTCTTACTTTACAACAGGTTATTGGCGGTGGCGAATTAATCCATTTAGAAAGTAGACATGAAGTTAAGCATGCAGTGCCTACACATCAGAGATCTATAGATATTTTAAATTTTAAATACGATACTTCTCTTAAAGTTGGATTAGAGAAAATGTGGCAGTGGGCTCAAGAACAACCTATGAGAGATAGGTTTGTTTGGCCATCATATGAATTAGAAAAAGGTATATATAGTTTTTGGAAAAACTAATAGTACTTTAAATTTAGTTATGCAAAAAAGAATTGTTATAATACCCTGCTTCGGTGAAGCTCACTTTACAGCTTTACAAATTGATAATTTGGTAGATACTTTAAAACCTACTCATATTATTTATAATGAAGGTCTATTCCCAAAAGGTCCTGAAAATAAAGGAGGTGTAGATAAAAATTTTAGAAAAGATTTTTGCTTTAAAGATACGAACCTGGCTTGGGATACAGAAGATCTTCAAGCAGCTATTAAGCAAGCTCAAGAGAAGTATCCGGATGTTGATATAAGATGGAACCCAGTCGACTATTCAGACGTTGATGCAAATAACTGTTACGTACATTCAGTAAGCAATTTTAAAGAGCTTGATATAGAAGTAGTAGAAGGCGATCTAATCTTTCCATTAGAAGGAGATGTATTTTTCCATCCAGTCGATGTAGAGTTGTTAGAGCAATCCATTAACGCTCTTAAACCAGATCAAGGACTACAAGCTCCGTATTTAGACTTTATGGAGAATCAATACTATATTGAAGCTGAAAGTTTAGATCCTAATAGAGTTCATAAACGTAGAATTGTAATAAAGTTTGGATCGTGGGATTATTATAAAGAGGTTGTTCGTAATTTTACAAGTCAAAAATATCCACAACTTACTATTTTTCCAAGATATATTTTTCACTACGCTTGGTGGAGACCAGGTAAGTACAGAGAATTAAGATTTAGGCAATTGATTCGGCCGAAAGAATATAGTGACAACTTTCGTAAAGCTTTAGATAAAGCCAGAGAGAATACAGAAAACAATATTGTTATTAGGCCTAGCAGACATCAAGATGACCCTTTAAGGTATATTACAAAAATAGAAATAGACCATCCATTTCATATAGTTAAACACAAAAATTTTATTTAATATGACATTAGTAGAAGAAAAATATAAGTACTACTGTAATAAAGGATCAGATATAAACGAACACTTACCAACTCTTGCTAAGTATGCAAGTCTATGTGAACATGTAACTGAAATGGGAGTAAGGGAGGTAGTATCAACCTGGGCATTGCTTCAAGGTAAACCCAAAAAACTTATAAGTTACGACATTTACACATCAGCTGGTATTCGCCCTGCTAAGGATGGAGCTAAAGAAATAGGAGTAGATTTTACTTTTATAGAAGAAAACGTTCTAGATGTAACTATAGAAGAAACTGATCTTCTTTTTATAGATACCTGGCATAAATATGGACAGCTTATACAGGAACTTAACCTACATGCAAACTCAGTCCGTAAATATATTATTTTACACGATACATCCAAGTATGCTGTAGAAGATGAGCAGAACTGGAGTGGAACCTATAATGACCAGAGAACTGAAAACAAAGGAAAGACTGGGCTATGGCCAGCAGTTACTGAATTTTTANAACAAAATACTCATTGGNCACTTAAAAAAAGATACACAAACAACAATGGGTTAACTGTATTAGAAAGAGTATGAAAACATTAGCAGTTATATATAACCACAATATGCCTGAAATAACAGACAAGTTGTGGGGGAGTTTAAAACCATACGAAAGAGATGATTATGATTTAATTATTATAGACAACGGTTCTAAACCAGAGAATATGAGTAAGTACACAACCTACAAAACCGGGCAGAATACTTACTTCGGAGGAGCATTAAATATAGCATTGCAGTTCTTTTTAGAGAACGATCAATATGATAGTCTACTTTCTTTGAATAATGATCTCATACTTCAAGGACCTAATTTTGTTAGAACATTAAGGAAAGAGATGCTTGACGGAGATTATAAAATAGTTTCTCCAAGTGTTCTTCAAGTTAATAACCAGTGTAAGTGGAAGTATATGCACTGTTGGAACTCAGAAGGTACCAGAGAGGTTAAATGGGTGGATTTTCAAGCACCTTTACTTCATAGAGATTTTATAGAAAAGATAAATCAATTTCCTTTAGAATTAATTTACGGTTGGGGACAAGATGTTCTTTCCGGAATTATATGTGAACAAGAAGGTTGGAAGGTAGGAGTAGTAGATAAATGCCCTTTGATACATCATTCAGCACAAACATACAAAGAAGGTAAGAGCGATTTAGACTTAACTACATATTGTAGAAACGCAGAAGGAGGTATGTTTAATTACATGCAAAAAGAAGGTCTCATAGATAAGTTTAATGAGTTTAGAGAGTTATCAGCAAACTATAGTTATGAATAAAAATTTAGTTGTAATTACTTCCATGCAAGGATTAGTAGATAATTCTTGTGAGCAATACTGTGTTAACACCTGGCAGTACTGGTGTGATAAAAACANTGCCGATCTTATTATTTTAGATCAACCNATTGCCGATACTCATGTAATGAAACCTACCTGGCAGAGATGGTACATTTGGGACATACTTGAGAATAGTAATTTAGATTATGAAAAAGTTGCTTTAGTAGATGTTGATACAATGGTAAGATGGGATGCTCCTAATTTTTTCGATTTAGTAAATAACGAAATAGGAGTATGTTCTGACAATGATAATATAGGATGGGTAAAACAAAGCATAGACGGCTACCAACATTTATTCTCTGATACAGAATTAGACTGGACTGAATACTTTAATTGTGGCTTCGTAGTTATGGATAAATCAGAAAAACGTTTATGCGATAGTATAAAAATGCTTTGGACATCAAAACAGTCTCAACTAATAGAGTTACAAGCTAAAGTAAGAAAAGGTACAGATCAAACCCCTGTAAACTTTTTAGCTAAAGAACAAAAAATAAAAGTAAACTTTCTTTCTAAAAAATTTAATTTAACTCACTTAAATAGAAAAGAAATTCTTAACAACTTCATGTTTGTTGATTGCGGTTATGTTTGGCACTTTAATGGATTTGATAAATCAGCTAGAACTCCCTTGATGATGCAGACATGGGAAAAAATCAAATCTAATTATGAAAACTAAAATAGCTATAGGCTGTCTAGTTCAGTGGTATGAAATAGAAATCCTGTCTGAATATATTGGTACACTAATTAAAGCTATTAACTATTACGGTAAAGAATCGGTTATTATTGATATTACTTTTACCACAAATCAAGATTTAGAAAAGATTAGTGGCAACAAAAAAATGTTAGATATACTCTATGATTTTTATACACAGACAAATAAGTTAAAAGATTTTCATACAAATGTAGTTATAGATGATAAACTCATAACCATTGCAGATTATAGAAGAAAATTTAATACCCAATACTGTGAAGAGGTAGATTTGTTAGTATGGGGGGAAACTGACATGCTGGTGCCAAAGCAAATGTTTACAATACTTCACTCCCTTAATACTAATATAGATACTCCAAAATATATTGCTACTTTCGGGATATGTAAAATGTGGGATGATAGTTGGAAGCCTTTAGAACATATTGAATTCACCGATAAACCTTTTATACATGGAGATGGTGAAAACTGGTGGCAGCTAAGATATACTATGAATGAAGATGAGATGAATTCTTTTAACGATAAAGTAGAAGATTTAGATATCTCTATTATATCTCCTCATAAGTACAACGGATGCGGTTTAGTAATAAGCAGTGAAGTAATTAAAGCAGGAGTTAATATACCACACAGTTGCTTTTTTATTAAAGAGGATACAGCTTTCATGATTATTACTCAAAGAGTTTTAGGGAATATACCTCAATATCATTTTAAAAATATTCTTTTAGTTCACAATAGAAAGCATCCTAATAAGAGAAGTTATGTAAAAGGAGAGAATGAATCTTACATAGATAGTAATAGAGAATCTAATAAATGGTATACTGTTGCAAATAAAATGTGTGAAGAAAATAATAGGAATCTATTTAATCCAAAATACAAATCATATAATTGGAATGATGTATGGAAGAGTTTAAATTAAAAATTTTCTACAGAATATCAGAAGCAGGTTACCATAAAGTAAAACCAGAATACGTTAATAACGAAAACTGTTTAAGAAATTTCGCATCCAAATTTAGATCTGAGGATATACAAATACTTGCAGATAATATATCTGAAGATACTTATAATATGGTTCAAAAGTATATTCCTAAAGAACAGATAGAGCTAGTTAGCATTGGTAATGGAGCAGGAACTTTTCATAAAACTTTAGATTATGCTTGCAGCTTACCAGATAATTTCGTATCTTATTTTGTAGAGAATGATTACATACATAGGAATAATTCTTATCAAGCATTAATAGATGGATTTAGTGCTGGATTTGATTACATTACTTTATACGATCATCCGGACAAATACATGTTACCAAAAGACGGAGGCAACAAATTTTGTGTAGATGGAGGAGAAGAAACAAGAGTGTATTATTCTAAATTTAATCATTGGAGATTAACTAATTCAACTACGTTTACCTTTGCCGGTAGAGTTGAAACCATAAAAAAAGATTATGATATTTTTCATAAATATACTAATGGGCATCATCCGGAAACAGGACAATTTACCGGCCACCCATATGATTTTTCTATGTGGCTAGAATTAAGAGATAGAAATAGAACTTTAGCAAGCCCGATACCTGGATATACTACTCATGGTGAAACTAGATGGTTGAGCCCATCTGTAGATTGGAAAGCTGAAATAAGTAATTAAAAAGTAATATATGTCTAAAATAACTACTTGTATATCTTCTAACAATAATTTAGAGTATCTAAAGCTTGCTATTGAGTCTATACGAAAGAATTGTTTCTATAAAGACATGCCTATTATTGTTTACGCTGAAAACTGCAATGACGGCACAGATGAGTGGTTGGCTAATAATTCTTTTAATATAGAGTATTATATAGAAAAGAATGAAATAGAAAAAGGTATTGGAGGAGGAATGGACTTTTGTGTTAGTAAAACTAAAACAGAGTTTGTTAATATTATACATTCGGATATGTGGGTTGGTCCTAACCAAGATTTAGAGCTACTTAAACTTTTCGATAACGTAGACCCCTCAGAAAGACTTATAGCTTCTTCTTTTAGAATACAGCCTAAAATATTTTCAAACGACCCTGATTACAGACCAGGTACAGTTTTTGTTCCTATAGATAGTTTTGGTGCTTATCATAACGATTTTAATTCCGATTCTTTTGATGTATGGTCTAAAGAGTTTAGTGACAGTAATGATATAGTAGTACGTAAAGGAGGCGGTGCAGGATTTTTCTGTAGGACAGAAGATTATAAATGGATAGGAGGAAACGATCCTTTGTTTGCCCCAGCATCTTACGATGATATGGATTTATTTATTAGAATGCAACTAGAAGGGTATACTTTTAAAATGACCAGCAAATCTGTTGTATGGCATTTTTCTGCTAGAGGATCACATTTTAGAGATGAAGCTAAAGATAATTTTTCATCTAAGTCTAATCGACAAAAAAAAGCAGAAAACGATAATGCTTTAAAATTTTACCATAAGTGGGGGCAAATGCCTACACATGATGAGTCTACATTTGTTAAACCTATATATAACTCTAACGTAAAGACAAGAATAGAATTGATATGAAAGGTAAGAAAATTTTTATTACCGGAGGAGCTGGATATTTAGGAAGTAATTTAGTCAGAAGGTTTATTGTTCAGAATGAAGTAACAGTATATTCTAGAGACGAAGCTAAACATTACTACCTCAAGAAAAGATTTCCTAAAGTAAATTGCATCATTGGTGATGTAAGAAATTTTGATTTAATGAAAAGATCTGCTCAAGGTCACGATATAGGAATCTTTGCAGCATCTTTAAAGCAGATAGGAGCCGTAGATCAAAACGTAGAAGAATCAGCTAGGGTGATTGTAGATGGGGCATTAAATTCTAGAAGGGTTGCTGAGGAAGTTGGTATGGAAGCTGCTTGTTTTATTTCCACAGACAAATCTCGAGCAGCAACTACAATATACGGTGCAATGAAATTTGTAGCAGGAGAGTCATTTATAGTAAATTCTGATAAATCTCCAGTTAGACTTTCATCAGCAATTTATGGTAACGTTCTTAATTCTACTGGTTCTGTTATACCTCTAATGTGGGATGCAATCAATAAAGGATATGAGTTGACACTATATTCAGATAAGATGACTAGATTTATGATTGATATAGAAGAGGCTATGGATCTAATCGAATATGGCTTAGAGGTAGATGGTTACAATGTTATTCCTAATCTTAAAGCTTTTCTTGTAAAAGATTTATTTGAAATCTATGCTGATAAGTTTGGATTAAAGTATAAAGCAGGAGTTCCTAGAATATCAGAAAAGCTTCATGAAATGATGATTTCTATAGAAGAAACTCCTCGAACATATTACAATGAAAAACTAGATTCATATTTCATGCATTACGGAAAACTTGCAACCGATCCAATTGATTTTGAATTTACTAGTGATAGGACAGTTGTAACTAAACAAGAGCTTGAAAAACTTTTAGATAGCTATCAATACTTTAAACCTAATTTATGAAAATAATTATACTTGGACATAAAGGAATGTTAGGACATATGGTTGAACTTTATCTTGAAGACAAATTTAACATACAAACAATAGAGCATAGATGGCCCTCTGAAGAATTTAAAAATAAAATAGCTTCTTCAGATGCAGAATATTTAATCAACTGTATTGGAGCAATTCCTCAAAGAACTAAAAAGTTTGATATTAACTTTGAATTACCTATTTGGTTAGATTCTAATTTTGACGGTAAAGTTATACACCCAGGTACTGATTGTGAGATGGACGACGATAATTATGGAGTGTCCAAAAAAACAGCTAGAGACTATATAGTAGAAAAAGGAAGCAGAACAAAGATACTCAAAGCTTCAATCATCGGTCCAGAGCTCAATTCTTCCTCTAGTCTTTTAGAATGGTTTTTAAATAGTAGCGATGAAGTAGGCGGGTATACAAAGGCAATGTGGAATGGAGTAACTACATTGGAGTGGGCTAAACAATGCCACAGACTTTTAACTATGTGGAACAACTATAAAACAGAAACTATTTTAGAAGGTACATGTTTGTCTAAATTTGATTTACTCCTACTGTTTAAACGTATCTTTAATAAACAGATAGAATTAATTCCGAATCCAAATATAGAAATAGACAAATGCTTATCAGGTGATATAAAAACTTCCTCTATAGAAAATCAACTACAGGAACTTAAAAGTTACTACTATGACTCTCGATCTTAATCCCGAATTTGGTTACGAATTAGTTTGTGCAATGCCATATGCCTACTGGCTCAAACAGCAAGGGGAGTATGTAAAAGTAGTAACATCTAAAGGTATGAAACCCTTCTATTGGTTTTGTGATGAAGTTGAGGAAAAGTACAGTACTAGAAGTGTTGATAATGGCACAAATGGAGTACAAAATCTTCCTAATAGTTGGATACATCATAATGCTAAAGCTATTTTTGGAAAAGACCATAGCACACTTTCAGAACAAGAACAGTACGAAGCCAATGGATGGCTTGATTACTCTCAGTGGATAGCACCCCCTTTATGTGAAACTTATTTAGATTCTGAGATTAGTCTTCCTGATAAGTATATTGTGGTATCTAATAGATTTAATCTAGAACACGGAAGACCTCCTCTAGGTTATTTTGATATAGAGTTTTTATATAATGTGTTTAACTACTTTAAAAAGAAGGGATATAATGTAATTTATAAGAGACCTGACAATACTGAATTTGCTACAGATCAAAATGAATTACTTAATAAAAACATAACAGCTAATGTAGAAGGTATAGGAACTATTACCGATTATCAATTAACAGAATATTACGATAACGTATTTTTAATGAACGACGTTATTGATACTATTGACGGAACATACAATGAAACTCAGCTTAAAATATTTTCTAGAGCTGAAGGATTTATATCTATGGGAGGAGGTTCTAGTATTCTATGCAGTTATTTTAATAAACCGGTTATAATATACGTTAATACATCAGGAGATATAAGACCAGGTTATTTTGAAGGAAATTCTTATTTTAAAAAATTATCTAAAAATAAGATACTCCCTGTCATAGATACTCTAGACGATATTCAAAAAAGAGGCAAAAGAGACTATTCACAGGTATATCAACATATTAACAATACATTTATATGAAAATATTAGTAACCGGAGGTGCTGGATTTGTAGGTACAAATTTAATTAAAAAACTATTAGAACTTAACCACACAGTAATAAGCATAGATAATTACTCTACAGGTTTAAAGTCTAACCACCTCTTCGGTGCAAAATATATGGAACATAGTTTAGAAAACTTAAACGAATTTCCTCCAGCAGACATAGTTTTTCATTTAGCAGCAGTTGCAAGAATTCAACCATCATTTGAAGATCCTCAAAAATATTTTATATCTAATGCTAATGCTACATTTAAAATTACTGAATGGTGTTCTAAGAAAAATATACCTTTAGTATATGCTGGATCATCTTCAAAGCATAGTGGTCGCTTTAGCAATCCTTATACCTTTTCTAAAGACATTGGAGAGGATATCATTAAGCTATTCCAGCAGCATTTTAGTCTTAAAGCTTCTATAGCTCGTTTCTATAATGTATACGGACCGTATCAACTAAAAGAGGGTGGGTATACAACTCTAATAGGTAGATGGATAAATAATATAGAGCAAGAAGTACAGTGTGAAATATATGGCGATGGAGAACAAAGAAGAGATTTCACTCACGTTGATGACATTGTTGATGCTTTAATTAAAATTATGAACAAAAAAGCATTTGGTTATGATTTCGAATTGGGAAGGGGAGAAAACTTTTCTGTTAATGAAATAGCAGAAATGTTTAATATTAAACCTAAATTTTGTGAAGCTAAGAAAGGAGAAGCAAGAAATACTTTAAACAGTAGCACATTAGCAAATCGAGTTTTAGGTTGGAAACCTGAAAAAAATATCGTAGATTATATTAACAACCTAAGCTTATGAAAATATCTTTTATACAACCTTCCAGAAATAATTTAAAATATCTTAAATGGTCCTACGATGCTATCAGAAAGAATCAAGGAGACCATGAAGTAGAGATTTGTGTTGCAGATGATGACTCATCAGACGGTACCTGGGCTTGGTGTGTTGAGATGGAGAAGAAAGATCCAAACTTTAAATGGATAAGAAATGAAACTGGCAAAAGACAAGGTCATACTATTTTATACGATAGGTTGATTAATGAAGTTGCCACCAATGACATAGCTATGATCTACCATGCCGATATGTATTTGTGTCCTGGAGCTTTAGATGCTATTGAACAGGAGATTAAACCTGGTGTGATAGTTTCACTTACTAGAATTGAACCCCCTCTACACCCAGACGGTCCGGAAAAGATTCTAAGAGACTTCGGAGTAGAGCCAGAAGAGTTTAACGAGAAAGGTTTATTAGATTTTATATCCAGTAGAGTACCAAACAACGATTCTACTGAAGGTATATTTGCTCCTTGGGCTTTTTATAGAAAAGACTTTCAAGAGATAGGAGGACACGACCCTTTATATGCTCCTCAGTCAAAAGAAGACTCAGATATCTTTAACAGATTTCAGCTTAATGGAATTAAGTTTGTACAGACCTGGCATGGATGTGTTTACCATATGACCTGTAGAGGTAGTAGAAGAAATACAAAAGACAAAGCAGTTAACATCTACCAGGATAGTCCAGAATGGTTAGCACAGAATCAAAGATCGACTCGTAACTTTATTCGCAAGTGGGGGCACTTTGTTAAGCATGATCCTTTGATGAAACCTATTATTCCTCCAAAGTACGATATAGGGTTTATAGTTAAAAACTCTAAAGATGTTCAGCTCATAGAAGTCTTAGAACCTTGGTGTAGTACTATATATGTAGATGCAAGCAGAGATTATTATATAGAATTAGAGCAAAAAAATACCTTGTATAATTTATCTGAAAAGGTATTACCTTACGATAACGAAAAGAATAACGAGATATTAGTTAACATAGATGGTAGTAAATTCAACCAACAAGACTTTCAAATCGTACAGCAGCTATCTGAAATAATTAAAGATAGTGGACAGGTAGGAGAGTTCGAACTAGGAAATCTATTTATAACTATAATCCAGATGAACGAATATCAAAACGATTTAATCAAGCTATGAAAAAAAAATATACAGTAGAGTTTACATATTTGGACGGAAAGAAAGAGAATGTTGAATTAGTTACAGAAGACATTCAATGGTCAATTGATCAATGGAGTAGAAATAGAGCTATCTCTAATTATGAAATTCTAAATGAAGGTCAGTCAAATAACAAACAAATGCTGTTTGGGTAGCTATTTATTTGTATAAAAGAATCTTTTTTCTTATATTACTATTATGGAAAATCTTAAATCACTAATCAAGCAGGTTATATCTGAGGCAACAAAAGTTAATTTTGCCGGTCATAAATTCGTATTAAAAGTAGATGTAAACGAAGACCCAAACAAAAAAGGAGTTAAAGTTCAATTCATTCCAACTTCCTTTGGGCAGTTAACTTCTACCGAACAAAATGATATTGCTATCGAGCTTCAAAAAAGATTAGAAGCCGGACTCAAAGAATACGACCTCAGCGTAGAAAGAGATAGAAATTTAAAAGACAAGACTGTAATAGGCTTTTTTATCTATATAGAATATTTTGACAAATTAATTAGAAAAGCTTTAGCAGGACAAAACCCTAACTAAACTTTTTATATGGACGGTTACATAGTTTACAGTTTAAATGATCCAAAAAAGGAAGCAATAACATCTTGGTGTGCCCCTTCACTTTCAGAAGCAGAAGAAAGATTTGCTCAAATTAAAAGACTCCCTCTAGAAGACTTTAAACAAATCTACGGAGTTTGCAAAATAGATAAGAAAGAATATAAAATTTGATTATGCCTAAACAAACTGAATACATTAGAAAGGTTCTAAAAAGTATTCATAAGGCTTCCTATCGAATTAAAGAGGTTAAAACAACCTTACCAAAATTTAAGCGTATGAATAAAAAATCTTTTATAGAAATAATTCATGCTCTAAAAGAGATTGAAGATAGGAGAGACTTCATGGAGGCTGAAATTGGAGTTGATATGACTCAATATGAAGATAAATTTTTCAACATCATAGAAAGTCTCTTTAAAGTAATTTTCAATAAATCCCAACTAGCACTTATTCAAATGTACCTCTATCAACTCGTACCAGACAAGGAATGGGATGGAAAGATTACTGTAGAGATGAACAATGTAGAAAAAGAAGTAGATTTTAAAACAGCTGCCCAGGTTTGGGATGTATTAAAAAAGTTTGAAGAATAGTTGCTAATCTGATTTTTTCTTCTTATATTTAGTTCTATATATTTAAACGGTTATTACATGCAACAATTAGAAATGATTCCTTGTCCAAAATGTCAACAAGACTTTCCTCTTAAAAGAAAAGAATTAGGCTTTCACGTATGTGTTAAATGCTCTACTACTAAACCAGTAGTCGCTATCACAACTGTAGAAGGCACCGGTGACCATACTTGGAACGATATCATTATTATGGATCAAGATAAAGCAGCTGCTATTGCTAAAAAAGAAGCAGAGGTTATGGGACATAAAGTTGATATCGAAATGTTAGACTTTGATCAAGACGATATGGCCATATCTCAATCAGTTAAAGAAAGAGTTCAGCAAGTATTAGATGACGAAGAAGATGATGATGAAGATCTTTTCAACCCTGATAAAAAGACTCCAAAGATCCAAGGAATAGACTACTAATGGGTAGAGCTGCTAAAATACTTTCTAAAGAGGATTGTTTACGAGCAATGAAGATGACTCGCTCTAATAGAGCAGCAGCTAGATATCTTCACGTTTCGTACAATCACTATAAGAAGTATGCAAAGATGTACAAAAATGAAGAAGGTATATCTTTGTTAGAAGCTCACAAAAATCAAGCCGGAAAAGGCATTCCTAAATTTCTAACAGCAGGAGGTAAAGAACCTCCTCTAATGGATTTAATAGAAGGTAGAGTTCCAGTTGAACATTTTGACCCTAAGAAGATAAAACAAAGAATACTCTTTGAAGCTTTAATAGAAGAAAAATGTAACAAATGTGGCTTTCAAGAAAGAAGGGTAACTGATACAAAAGTACCTCTTATCCTTCATCATAAGGATGGAAATTTAAAAAACTTCCAACTTGATAACTTAGAGTTTCTCTGCTACAATTGTGGGTTTTTATATGGAGTATCACCTATAACTGAGAAACAAGTGGAGAAAATGGAAGACTACGTGGAGAAACACGGAGAAGAGTTTGATTGGGAGATGGACCAACATCACATTGAACACCTAAAAGAGTTAGGACTATACGATGAAGAGAAGCCTGGTGATGAGTATATCTCAAGACTCTAAACTATTTATAAGTATGAAAAAGAAGAAAACTAACAAGCTTTCAACTTTTAAAAAGAAAAAACCTCTCGAAAGAAAAGTAGCTGATGACCTCGTAAAGCTACATGAACGTAATGAAAAATTACGTGATAAAAAGATAAACACATCTTTTTTAGATTTATTCTAATTTAAACTTTTAATCATGAAAACTTTATTGAATGTAACTGTTACGGCTATATCTTTGTTCTGTATAATGGCTTTTACATCTATCAAAGTAAATCAAAAGGTAGAGAAAACATCTGAGAGTTTAAATCCAAACCCTATAGATTTAAAAACTACCTCGATAGAGATAACCGCTCCAAAAGTAGACATAGAGATTAAAGACCATAGTGCTTTTCTGGAAGCTATAGGCCATTTTGAATCCGGTAATAGGTATACAGTAGTTAACAGATACGGCTATATGGGCAGGTATCAATTTGGAAAGTCTACATTAACTACATTAGATATAAATGTATCTAAAAAGACATTTTTAAACTCACCAGAACTCCAAGAAGAGGCTATGCATAAATTACTTTTACATAATCGAAAATCGTTGAAAAGGTTTATAGAGAAGTACGAAGGTACTCAAGTTCATGGTATTCATATTACCGAATCAGGAGTACTAGCAGCAGCACATCTAGCAGGAGCAGGAAATGTAAGAAAGTTCTTTAGAAAGGGATATGAATTTAAAGATGGCAATGGAACTAAGATGACATCTTATATGAAAATATTCTCTGGTTATCAGTTGGATATTTGATTTCTTTTTCTTATATTAAGGTATAGTTAAAAGGTTATGAATAAATGTCCTATTTGCAAAAATACATATGAAGGTTACGGTAACAATCCTTGGCCTTTAAACCATGAAGAGGATTGTTGCGATGATTGTAACTTATCATATGTAATGCCTGCCAGGATGTTACTATATGAATTAAATGGCTGAGAAAAGAGGAGAGACAGAAAAGCTCATTTACGATTTTAATACCTCCGGTCATTTAGAAGTTTATATGAATGACACTTGGTACAGAGCTACAAGTAGAGAGTTTAGATCGTTTGATGGTCTTAGAAGAATAACAGAGCCTACAAAAGTAGAGTTAGGTAATGTAGATGTTCCAATGAGAACATACGAGTATTGGGGACCGGTTTATATGTTTGGAACCAATAATGAAATGGCTTATACTAATTCCGGATCATTATACACCGGCAAGGTGTGGGATGCTAATAGAAAAATATCAGAAAGTAGAGGTTAAATGATACAGTTAAATTTTGAACACCCAGAACAGTTTAAGGATTTATTTCAAACTAAATCTAGAAAAGTTACAGATGCTATAGTTCAAGGAATATCAGAAGCAATGCAAAGCAATAAACATTCAGCTGATTTATTTGAGATTAGTTTTGAAGATCACGATATGATGTATGAGATATCCCTACCTAAAAAACAATGGGCTACTGCTTTACAGTCCTGCTTAGACTTTTATCACCAAGTAGATGCTACAGATGAATGTATCGATACTTGGAAACTTTTAGAAGCAGCTAAAGTATGGTAAAGCTGATTAACCTAAACGGAGAGTATTACCAGCTTGTTAGAGAGATTAAAGTAGAACAGGTAGGAGATAAAATGGAAAGCTTAAAAGCTTGGAGAGATATGAATCATTGTGATCATGTTTTGAGATACCAAGGAAAGTATTTATTAGTTAGATTTGTTAAAGATGCAGAAATTATAAATTATGAATGAGAATTATTATATTAGAGCAACAAAGGTAAATGCACGAGTTGCTGAGCTAGTCATTGAAGGAAACCACATTACAATAGATGGGTATAAATTCGAAAAACTAGAAAGAAAACCTAGAGGCAGAAGTATAGAGAGAAAACTTCAAAACGTTGAAACACAAGAACGTATTCTAATTTACTCATGATGGCTTTAGGAATATATTTACTAATAGGACTGATATGGACTTTTGCTGTAGATAGATATTCATATCTTCAGTTACAACTTCCTCCAATGAGATCAGGAGAGATTTTGATACAAATTTTCACCTGGCCGATTGGTATAGTAATATTTTCAATTACATTCTTTAAAGAAGTTTTTTCAAAAAAAGATTAGTAAGTAGTTGGTAGTTACAATTTTTTTTCTTATATTTAAGTATGTTAATATAAAAAAAAATAAAAGTTATGTCTGATGTAATGTTAAGTTTTAAGGATGCTCAAACTTATATGAGCAAAGAACAATTGAAAGAGGTATGCCCGCTAGCCTTTTCTCAAGCACCTACCAATCCAAAAGTAAGCGGTAAGTATTTATTTGTTAATACTGAAACTATTGTGGACGATTTAGATAAGCTAGGATGGAAACCAGTACAGGCCGCCCAGCGTAAAAGTAGAGGTAAATCTACTATCTTCTCAAAGCATATGGTTGCTTTCCAGAATCCTTATATTAAGATTAAAGGTAAGGACGGTGATGATGCTTTTCCTCGTATTATTATGACTAACAGTCATGATGGTATGCAAGCATTTAAATTCTCAGTTGGTATCTATCGACTAGTTTGTTCGAATGGTTTAGTAGTTGCCGACGAGCAGTTCTCTGATTTTAAGATTAAACATAAAGGGTATACCTTTGAGGAGTTAAGAGGAGTAGTAAATCAAGCTGTTGCTGACTTACCAAATAAAGTTCAGGTATTGAATGATATGAAAACTCGAATTTTATCACAAGAGGAGAAAAATAAACTTGCTTTAGATGCAATGCTTGTTAGAGCTGGTATCGAACCAGGAAGTGAAAAAGCTAATAAGTTTGTTTATGACGAAGAGACTATCGAAGATATTCTAGAACCTAAACGTGATGCTGATAAAGGAGATGATCTCTGGAAAGTATTTAACGTTGTACAGGAGAAGATTACTCAAGGAGAATTTCATGCTGCATTAAAAGGAGCTAAAGTTCGTAAGGTCCGTAAGATTAAATCTTTCGAGAAAGATCTTAAAGTGAACAAAGATTTATTTCAATTAGCAACATCTTTACTGTAATGGAATATAAGAATAGATATGGTGATGTATTCACCTTTGAATTCAACGAAAAAGGCAATATAGACTGGAAGGGAAACTTCCAGTATTGCCGTTTTGGTTTTATAGATAATCCTGCAGATCTTACCATGGTTGATCCTTCAGGAGGGCCATATATAGGTTTAGAACAAGACATGGCTGAATTTGGATTAGAAGGTAAAGTATGTGGTTTTATAGATCATGACGGTTATTATGAATTAGTTATTGAAAAATGAAAGCAGTATTAGAATTTGAATTTCCTAAAGATGATGTAGAGTTTTATTGGGCTACTAATGGAGCTACAATGAATCTAGTATTATGGAAAATGGATCAATGGTTAAGAAGTAAAACCAAACACGCTCCAGATGATATGAGTGATGATACTTATAAAGCATTTGAAGAGTGTAGGGAACAGCTTAGAGGGTTAATTGATGAATATAATTTAGATTTAGATAAATGATCCGAAAAATAAAATATTGGTTTAGAAGAAAATGGAGTCAGATAAAGCGAGTGATAGATTTCTTACCTTTAATCTGGAAAGGATATGATTGGGATTATCATTATGCAATTGAATTATTCCAACACCAATTAAAACGAATGGCTGACCATATAGGTTCAGATAAAGCTTACTCATTAGAAAATAAACAAACAGCTTCTAGAATTAGAACAGCTGTAGAGTTAATGGATAAGGTTTACAATGAAGAGTATGGAATGGAGTATATGGATCATATTGAAAAACTTTATGGTAAAACCAAATATGAGTTTGTTGAGTTAGAAGAGAAAGATGAGAAAGGAGATCCATATTATGAAATGGTTCACTCAAATGAATTAGCAGTAGATAAAAAGCATCAAAAGGAAATTGATGAAGTAAGGCATCAAATGTTTTTAGTTGCTAAAGATAAACAAAAACGTGCTCATAAATTACTATGGGACTTTGTAGAGCATAACATTCAAAGATGGTGGGATTAATATGAAAAAGGATAAACATATTGTAGATAAAGAACGCTTAGACGTAAACCATCCTAAAAATGTACAGGCTTGGAAAGATCTAGACGATGAAGTAAAAGATAAACTTGAAAAAGGGGCAGATTTATTTGTTAAGAATGTAGGGCCCATTTTAAAAAAACTATCTAAAGAATGAAAATAGAAACAGGTACATATCAAGAACAGGTATCATTTGGTATAACAGTTACTAACTATTATGGTGAGTACAAAGCATTGATATTTGATTTAGGAATTTGGTATGTAGAAATTATACTTCAAGATTATGAATAAACAAGAACTACCAGAATGGTTCACAGGAACAATATATGATAAAGGTGAAACCGTTACAAACCCATTTAGCGGTGAAGAATATGAACTTAATGCTAAAGAATTATCAATATATGATTTTATAATGGGTTCACAATACATTATGGAATTAGCTCCAAAAACAATTACTCAAAAAAATATAGATGAGTTTCATGAAGCATTAGAGTGGTTTAGAGAAGCTAATTCCGAAGCATATAAAATATTATTAGATTAGAATCATGAACAAATTTAATTTAACAGACGAATGGACAGACGAGGCAGATTTTTATGTTTATGAGGAAACAACAGCAGATGGTTACTCAATATGGGTTGCTACTTCAAATCCTAATAACATTGATATAAATGAAGATGTTTATTACTATGATAGTGATTTAGATGATGTATGGGATGATATACTTAAAAAAGGTGGATTAATTTATACGGACGATTTAGGTAGCTATACATTAAAAGATGCATTAGAAAAAATTAGACAATGAGCGGTGAAGAAATAATTAAACGATTAAACGAAGTCAAGGAAATGATCATTAGGAAGCCCGAAGATAAGGACTTACATTTAAACTATATTGATTATATCATTGACGATATTTTTATGTATAAAAACAATTCATTATGAATCAAGGAAGAGATAATAGACAAATGGAAAATAGTTATAAGCTAGTCGGCTGGGCTTTAGTAGGGCTGATAGTAAGTTGGATTTTAATTTTTATTCAAGCATGAAGTTCGCTTTAATAGCTCACGACAACAAGAAAGCCGATATGGTAGCTTTCGTTTCAAAGAGATTAACTTTTTTTAACCAAAAAGGAGTTGAGATAGTCACAACCGGTACAACCGGTGAGAAAGTTATGCATGCCGGAATAAAGAAAGTCCAAAAAGTAGCCTCAGGACCAATTGGAGGAGATGCTGAAATCGCTGCAATGGTTGTTAGAGGAGAAATTACTGCTGTTATTTTTATGAGAGATCCTTTAGACAAACACCCCCACGATGTAGACATTTCAATGCTTATGAGAATTTGTGATGTTCATAATGTTCCTTTAGCTACTAACTATAAGACAGCAAGCATTTTAATTAAGTGGTTTAAAAAAATGTTTTAAAAAAGTTGCTAGTCTGAAAAATAGTTCTTATATTAAGGTATATTACAAAATTAAGGTTATGAGATCAAATCAAAAAAGATATGTAGTTACGATAGATGTTTACGTCTATGCTGAAAATGATTTTATGGCTCGTAAAAGAGCTCATAAGTTAGCTGAAAAGATCGATGCTGATGTAAATGAAATTGGAGAACAGCCTTTCGCCTCGCTAAGCTATAGAAAGTTAGATGATATTTCACGGCCTGTAGATAAAGTTAAGGACGAACCATTACCGTTTTAATATGAAGTGTTGTAAATGTAATACCGAAATTAACCCTTTGAGGTTAAAAGCTCTTCCCGGCACCAAGACCTGTGTTGAATGCAGCTCAGTCTCTCGCTGGTATGTTAGGAATGTTATTTCCGGAAAGACAGAATATGCTGAGACCGAAGTAATAAAAGATCCTCTCGCTGCTGAAAATATCAGGTCGATGGATAAAAGATTGGGATGGGGTAGTAATTTAGTAAAAGTAAGAGGATGATATCAAGAAGAAAAGCTGGCATTCTATATGCTAAAGCAATAAGAGTTGTTAATAGCTGTACAACTATACAACAGTTAGAAGGAGCTCGTAACTATGTAAATAACTACTTTAGAGTATGTGGTGTAGTAGAAAATTGGCATCCGTTAGTTGTTGATGCTCCACCCTATGCTGTAAAGTATTATAATCATTTGATTGGAAGAGTGGAAGAAAAAGAGAATATATTAAGCAATGAGATTTAAAAATTTAGGATTTATTCAACACCCACATGCAAAAGATGCAATCATAGCTCAAGTATTCACCGATGACGGTACTCGTATTTCAGTAGTATGCGGTTCCGGAATGTACAGCTCTTCAAGAGATGGGAATAGAGCCGAATGTCAAAGAGTGGAGGATGCTTCTACTTTTGAAGTACTTGTTGACGGAGAAGAAGACGTTAGATGTTGGCAATCAAGAGAAGATATTGATAAACTTTTAGCAGAGTATTTTTAATTTTATATCATATCAAAATAAAAAGTCATATGAAAAGTTGGATCGTATGGCTTTTTTTCGTATATTTAGATAAGTTTAAAAGTTATGAAGTTAAAAGAGATAGAAAAATTATCAGAGCAATATCTACAGAAATGTAAAGAACTTTACGGTTATAGTAAATTCTTCGAATGTGAACCTTATTTAGAATTTCACAAAAGTATATATGCTCGTTATTCCGGAGAAGAAGATGCAGAAGGAGAACAGTCTCCCGATGCAGAATTTGATAGCACAGACAATTCTCTTATAGTCTACTATCCTAATATAAAAAGTAAAAAGCATTTAGCAGAGACGATCATTCACGAGTATACACATTACTTACAGTCGCCTACTTGGATGGAAAGATATTACAAAATGGGCTATACGTATGACAATCACCCATATGAACTGGCTGCAATAAAAGCAGAAAAAGATTGGAAAAAAGTTGCCTAATTGAAATACAGTTCTTATATTAAGGTAAATTAAAAAATAAAGGTTATGATAAAAACAGTTAAGATGAAGGATTTGAAATTTGATCCTTCTTTATTTCAACCAATGAAAACCGGTCGTGCTATCGACCACCACTTCTCTTCAGAGGGGGGTATAATGAGAGGAACTAACTATGCTATCGTAGGAGATCCCGGAGTAGGCAAGACTACAGTAATGATGGATATTCTCGCTGACATGCAGAAGTCTGGAAAAAAAGTATTGTTTGTTTCTGGAGAGATGAACTCGATAGACATGTACGGATATGTAGCTCGGTTCCCTAAGTTTGGAGAACTCCCGATATTATTTATGGGAGACTATATTGAGCAAGATTGTTTGGAGACTTTAGAGAGCATTCTCTCGCAAGGCTGGGATGCTGTATTGATTGACTCTATGGCCGAGATTGTGAATGCTGTAGTAGATGGATCTAAAAAGTATATGTCTTCTAAAAAAGCTGAATCAGAAATTCTAAATCTTTTTGAAAAGCATAACAAAGGTGAGAATTCCGGAAAGGTAAATACTTGCTTTCTTGTCATCCAACAGGTAACAAAGCAAGGTAACTTCGCTGGTTCGAATCGCTTTAAGCATATGATGACTGGAATGGCTCATATGAAGTTCGCTGATGGGGATAGAGTATTCTACTTCTCGAAGAATCGCCGGGGTGGAATTCACGACGGTAGATTATTCTCTCTCGGTCAGGGAGGTAGAGTAGGATGGTTAGGAACTGTAGCAATGAACGAAATTCACTAGATATGGCTCTCTGGAAAGTAAATGGTGAAATAGTCTTCGCCCCTGGAGCTCTCTCGCTGCCCGGAAGCGTAACTCCCGCTGTCGTATCTCGCTACGTATATAAAGTACCGTATACAAATGTAGGCAAAGGAGGATTCTTTAGCAGAGATGGAAAGAAGTTTCATACTCCGTCTTGGATTGAAGTGCATCCGGAAACTACTTTGGATGATATTGTAGTAGACAAAAAGCCTTTCGAAGAGCTATTTATTGAGCCGAAGAGCTGGAAATTCAAATCGGCATCAAGTGATAAAGAGTATACCGTTCGGCATAATGCTTCCGGAAAGTTATCTTGTGACTGTTGGGGGTATATTGCTCATAAAAAATGTAAACATTTAAAAGAAGTTTCAGATGGTAGAATTGATTAGACATACTTTAGGATTTTGTGGAGAGCATTGGCATCCAAACATATGGACTGCTTTGGCTTCTTCTCCTTTGATTGCTTCTTCGTATTATTTTTTGAAATGCAAATGCGGAGGATGGTTCAAACATAGAAAAAGCTGCAGAAAAAAAGTTTGAAAAAAGTTTGTGAAATAGTTGCCTACCCGAATCTTTCTTCTTATATTTAGGTATAGAAATTTAAAAATAAAGGTTATGACTAAAACAGAACTACGCAAACTAACTACCAAATCAGTAATGAATATGCTTATCAAAGACTTCAATGCATATCATATAGATGATGCTGATGGAGGGAGAATCTCTTTTTGTATCGACTCAGATTTAGATAATACTTTTTGGTGTGAGTTTCATAGAACTCATTTAGATGTTTGTATTCATGAGAATGTAAAGCTTGCCGGAGATGGGTGGTCGATAGATGAGATCAATAAAGCTGCCGAAGCAGATGTCTACGAAACAAAATTAAACAAAAAAGTTCAAGAAATAGTTGCTTCNTTGAAATAAAGTTCTTATATTTAGGTATANAAATTTAAAAAATAAAGGTTATGTCAAATTATGCTTACGAAACTTACGGAGAAAANGTTTACAGAAGAATCACAGAAGCTCCTTTAACCCGCAAACCATTCCGGGGGGAGGATGTATTAGATGAATTTGATTTTGGGTATCAGCCAAAAGAAGTTCAGGAAGCGATTTCAAAATTCCCAATCGTTGTATTGGATGAGACTTGGACAGATGGATTCTATTCTGATAAATTGGATGGCAATCAGCAATTCTATATTCTGATCAGTTCTGACTTTGAAGAGGTCTACATTTGTGACACTCAGGGATTTGATTATGCAAGGTATGTGGCTTTTCTAACAAACCTTCCGGAAAACTTTTTTGAAGAAGAAGCAAAAAAAGTTGCAGAAAAAGTTGCCTAATTGAAAAATAGTTCCTATATTAAGGTAAGTTTAAAAATTAAAAATAAAGGTTATGTCGAAATTTGAAATACTAAATCAAGAAACAATTCAGGGAGTTACATATGAAATTACTACCCTAAACCATCCTGAAGAAGGAGTAATCATCGTAAAAGATATTCTGGAAAATAGTAAAATCATAGATACTGTTTATACTTCAAAAGGAGGATATGAGATTGACAATCCAGCTTTAGTAGAAGAGATAGAAGATTTTCTAGCTGAAAAAGTTGCCTAATCGAAATATAGTTCTTATATTTAGGTATAGAAATTTAAGGAATAGGTCTTGCTTGCGGTTGGCAAAGCATGGATAAAGGCAGATAAGCCCATGCACCTCTCCTTATTAAATTAAAGGTTATGAGTTACATTTTACACCATCTGGCAAGACTGGAGATGATGACTGCAGAAGAAAAAGGTGAGGACTTATCTTACGAGCAGGCATTAGAGATAGTAGAAAAAAAAGTTTAAAAAAAAGTTGCCTATTTGAGAATTAGTTCTTATATTTAGGTATAGAAATTTAAAAATAAAGGTTATGACTCGTATTGATGTATTAAACGAAATGAAAGGTAAGTTGAAAAATGAACTTGCCGAAGTTAGCAAAAAAAGAGAATCGATTGCTTCTGATAGAGCAGATGCTTTGAATCAGGTTTACGAAAAGTATTTTCTGGAAACTTTAGAAACTGGAGATAGTTTTAGAGTGTCGGATAGAAGTTTAGAATTCTGTCGTCCGGAAGAAGGTAGAAAGTATGACAAAGAGATTCTAACTCTTTACTTCCGGAACGATTGGGAGACCAAAGAGGTTACTGAGATTGAAACTTCGTTTTACTCTACTTCCGATAACTCAGAATTTGAGTTGCGTAGAATGAAACTGATTGGAAAAGTTGCTGAAGTGATTCTGGATTTCAAAGATGATATTTTGGCTGAAGTAAATCAAACCAGATCTGATTTCGAAAAAGCATATTCTGATACTTCCTCAGAGATTTGGAAAATCGAAAAAGAGATTTCAAAAGTCAATAATCAGATCTCAGATATTGAAAAAGAGAATCTGCTGTCTAAATTGTTCAACGGAGGAGTAAAGTTTAGTATTCCGGAAGATGGTAGATTGAGAAAACTACCTTCCCTTCAAGCAAGATGGGACTGGAGTGTTGACAAAATTACTTCGATCAAAGTTACCCGCAAAACGACTTCCGGAAAATCGTATGACGTCCAAGGAACGTTTGCAATAGAGAGATGGGATGATGAGTCTAAAAAGACTTACATAACTGAAAGTACTTTCGATTGTAATTCAGTTAGAGCTGATAAGGTTGAATCTATGCTTACTTTTAACCGAGAGTTGATAAAAGAATAACATACCTTTATTTTGATAGCGGATGGGGCTGAAATATGCCCCTGAAACTTTTTTAAAAATAGTTGGTTAAAAAGTTGCTAGTTTGAGAATTAGTTCGTATATTTAGGTATAATTAAAAAGTTAAAAATAAAGGTTATGAATGAAGAAAAATTTTATGTGTATTTAGAAAATGGGGAAGAAATTTTAGACCCTAATTACAGTTCGTATAATTTAGGAACGCAAGAAGTATTGAGCGTGATAGATGATATGGATGGTGAATTTGAAAGTTTTGAGCACTATAAGAATCTCGTTAGTGATTTAGAGAAGTGTAAAAATGGAGATCAAGTAAATTGGGTGATGGAGGATTATGGGTCTGATTATGTAGATGAATTAGAGATCGGAAATGTTTGGATGGATATTATGTTTCCTCGTCCGGAAAAAAGTGAGCATCTTTCTTACGAATAAGTTGCTAGTCTGAGAATTAGTTCGTATATTAAGGTATAGAAATTTAAAAATAAAGGTTATGATTGCTACTTATTCACATTCAAGAAACGAAATTAAAGGATTGTCTAATTCATCGATTGCTTCCGGAGAGAAGAACGATTGCGTAGTTAGAGCGATGGCTTCTGCTTGCGATATCAATTACGACACTGCTCATGGGTTGGTAAAGACTGAGATGAATAGAGAAGACCGAATGGGGACTCTTAATAATGATATTGTATCTGCTATGAAGAAATTTGCCAAAGAGGGATTAGAGATAGCCGGAAAGAAGTTCGAAGTATCATTGTTAGGTAAATCCAGAATAACAAATAGATATAAGCTTCATGGAGAGGTAATAGATAGACAAAAGACTGTTAAAAGCTTTATCAAAGATAATTCAAAAGGAACGTATGTAGTATTAGTCAGCAAGCATGCGTTTACGGTTAAGGATGGAGTGTTGATTGATAATGTAGGAGAAGAATTTAGACCTACAAGAAAAGTACAAGGAGCGTTTTGTTTGAATAAAGTAGAAGATACAACGAACGTTCAATTGAGTTTGTTTTAGTTATTTGTTTTTGATTTCTATGTCGGAGGAGGAACGAGGGGGCGCTGCTCTCTCTTCCGCCGAAGGCGCCACGCGCAAATTTAGAATTGTATGGAAGATAAATTGATAAAAAAGTATAAGACGGAGTTAGAGGGGTGGGGGTTTTCTTTCTCATCGACGAAGTCGCCACGCGAGTTTTCTCCGAACATCCCTACCAAAAAAGGGGTAAAGGAGATACCTGCCTTTAAAGGAACAGTAGAAGCTTTAAATGCCTTATCTCTGTATAGCTAGCTAAAGCTAGTGTCTGAGGTAATAAAAGATTTTGGTGATACCTTGATACATTGAAAGGTAGATCCGTACATAGTAACGATCATTGATATAGGAGAGACGATGCTATAGCCTTTGAATTAGGTTAAGTGTATGAAATATATTGGAAGTATATATTGATATAAAGATATACACATATAAAGATATAAGGATATATAAGAGTGTGTAAAAATATATCTATAGGATGTATGGAATGGTAGGATAGAATATCAGGCATGCACCCCTCCCTTAAATTTTTTTTCTATATAGCAAATCATATCCAGCCATACAAATTCCATTATTCGGAATACCGCCTATAGGATCTATTAGTGGGTGTTTCGGGATATGTAAAGGAATAAAGGAAAGGGTAGGGATAATGTAAAAAGGGTATAAAAGTTGCCTATATGAAGAATAGTTCTTATATTTAGATATAGAAATTAAAACAATAAAGGTTATGAAGTACTCAGAAAAACTAAAGGCATCAAAAGAATTATTAACGGCCATCCAGGGTCTAAAGGATGGAGAGTCTATTAAGGTTAAGTATGGGCATGATAGAAACGGTATTACTAAAAACATATATGAGATAAAAGCTTATAATGGAGTTAAAGACAATATGTCATATAGTATCTGGAATGCTTGGAATGGTATGAATATTGATTCTTTGGGTCGTACTACATTTAAAGCCTATACTTACGATATGATGTCCCAACGTACTACCTATACCTTCCCTCTATATGAGATGGAGATAGTAAATGAATCTAAATAAGATAAATATGAAAAAGATATTAAATGTAGGGCTGGTAGTATTAGCCATAGTATTATCAGCCTACCTGGTATTAAAGTTAATAGATCTACTTATCTATATATTAGACTGTATATTCAATTATCCCCTACATACGGCTCTATATACTATAGGTGCTATGACCCTACTCTATGTATACTTCAAAATACAAGACCGATACCGTCGATAGGCGTTCAAGGTTAGGTCAAGGTGATGGCAAGGTGAGATAAACCTGACAGTATTGTTCCCTAAGGCG
>JGI25132J35274_1000049_pt1 | contig 31489 bp, 13 predicted proteins | sample ETNvirenome_6_30_FD_35274 | JGI IMG/M metagenome (IMG submission 35274)
CAGCAACAATAGATGGAGCATCCATTGTTCCAGATGTGGTAATTGCTACAGTTGGAGCACTTGTATACGCTCTTCCTGTGGTAGAGAAAGCTGTCAGTGATGGGTTGATTGCTGAACCATTAGCACCTCCACCAATATCAACTGTAGCAACAGCTGCTGATGTTCCTGGATGAGTTATTGTTACTGTTGGAGCTGAGGAGTAGAACCTGCCCTCACTACTGATTGATAAAGAATCAACTCTACCACCACTTACTGCAATATCTTGAATAGTTGCTGTTGCAGTTGCATTGTTGCCTGATCCTGTTGGAGCAGAGAATGTAACTGTTGGTGCAGTTTTATAGAAAACACCACCTGTAGTTCCACCAGGGAAAAGATAAGTAGCAATACCAACACTAATGGTTGTATCAATGACACTTGCTCCAGCACCAGCACTAACAGGAATATCAATTGTTGCAGTTGCTGCAGCACCAACATGAACTGGAGTTGATATGCCAACAGTTGGTGGTGTTACATATCCACTACCACCATCTGTGACTGTTATTGGTTTGATACCACCAGTTAATGCAATACCAACAGCCTCAACTGTAGCACCTTTACCATTACCTCCAGATATTGTGATAAGAGGTTTGACAGTGTATCCACAACCAGGGTTTGACAAATGAACTGATGATATAGTTCCACTCTTTGTTCCATCACATGTAACAAATTCATTTGAGAAGAAAGCAACTGCCTCTGCATCAATTCCACCTGCAGGTGCTGATGATATGGCAACAATAGGAGTTGATGTATAACCACCACCCATGTTTGTAATATTAATACTACTAATAGCGCCAGAACAAATACCAGTAATTGATGCAGTTGCAGTGGTTGCAACACCAATTAACTGTAGTGCTTTTATATAACCAATTTGTTCAATCTCATCATCAATTGTTTCAACACCAGTATCAAGTCCTTCATCTTGATATCTGAATAACTCACATCTTAATGTATAGACATAATTTTTCTTTAGTTGATAAAAAGGTAATTCATGTTCAACATATTTAATTTCAAATAATCTATCACCAAGTGGGAAGTATATTAAATCACCTTCTTTTGGTCTGGTTGATAATTCAACATTAGATTTATTTTCAATAAGTGGACTAATATAATTTTCATATCTTTCTCTTGACACAATTAGTGTCAGGTCATCTTGCTCTTGAATACCAAACTTTGATAAAAGAGTTCCCTGACCACCATATCCTTCATAATTATCAAGATATGCCTCCAATGGATAAGCACTATCAAACTGAGAGGTAATTACTTCTCTAATGACAGTGTTTTTCTTTATATACATTCTTGGGATATAATATATTTCAATCCCATACATTTTCAATTGTTCATTAACAAGGCTCTGAATTAGACCCTGTTCGCCTTTAGAACCATTTAAGAAGTAGGAATTAAGAACCATGATTAACCTATTAAATCTAAAGGTGGAATTTCATAAGTGCTTAACATCTGTTGTTTTATCTCATCAAGTTCTCTCTGTCCATCATCATAAAGTTGTCTTCCATTAAACTCAATACCACCAGGCAATTTAACACCCTGGAATTTAATTAAGTTTTGACCCCACTGTCTTTTCATAAGAGCAGTGAAATATCTTTTTAAAAATGGATCATTATAAACCCTTGCGTAATCATTTGGATCTAAAGTTCTAAAACAATCAATGACAATAAATTGATCTACTGAAATATTACTAAAATCAACATCTAGGTAAAGTCTGTCTTGTCTTTGATTAAATCTAATTTGTTTGTGTGTATTTAATAAAAAATTCAATGACTCAAGATATGTCATTGCACTTGAATATGCTAGCAAATCAGTGCTGCCCCAGTAGTAAATATCATTTAAGAATAATTGATACTTAAAACTAAACATATTGCTGACGCTAATTGATTGAGCGTCATCATATTGAAAAACTTTATTAATTCCAATTACAGCAGGGGGGATTGGTATGAAGTTTGAATTCTCATACCAAGTTACAGTTTCTGCACCTTCAGGGTATGTGTCACTTGCAGTTGTTTCTTTAATTCCAGTGTGAACACCTGATCCTGATGCTACTGATGGTCTTGCCTTACCTCTATCAATATCATCCTGAGTAACTTTATATTTCAAGAATGTTTGAACCACTCCATCATAATGCCTTTCATGAAATGTTTGAATGGCATCATCCAACAAGTCGTCAATCTGCTCATCAGCAATATTGATCTCCACCACAGGAGCTCCTAATTGCCTTAGAGCATAGTCTACCAGTCCTTGTCTAGTGCTTGGTTGTGCCATTATACACTATCATCTTTTTAGTATTTAGGATATATCAAGACCTCCTTCAACAATTACACTTCCTGATGCCATTTTGTAAACAGTAGATCCAGTGCTTATTTGAGCATTTAAATCAAAATGATATCTACCAGGTTTTAATGTTGAAGTAACTGTGTCTGTCAATGTAAGGGCAAACTTACCTTCAGTGGCATTAGTGATACCAGTTGTAAAATTTGTTACACCACCTGAAGATGAACCAATGGATACACTTTTTTTAAGTTTTCCTTTTAAAGTATAGTCTGATAAATCAAAATCACTAGTATTTTCTTGTGTAATGTGAAAAGATGATCTAAAGTCAGCACCTTGATTGATAACAAGATTCACACCATATGCCACACCAGTATCTGGATTAAATGTTATTTTATTATTGGCCATTTGCTAACTTTTTAAGAAGGTCTTTAATATCATTTAGATCATTTTTTATTTCTTGAACATTTTGTTCAAGTTCATCAACTTTTTCATTTTGAGAACTCAATCTTTTTCTGTTTTCAATGTAACTTTCAAATTCAGATTTATTTTCATTAACTATGGAATTATTTTCAGTGTTTTTAATGAGACCATTATGGTCTTTTACTCTATATATTGTCATTATGCTAATGAAAGAACTCTGAGATTTTTAATAAGAGGTGCTATTGCTTGGTTTGTGCTTGTTCCAACAATCTTAATTCTAAACTTATTGAATGAAGGTAATTTGTCAGCAGTAAATGTCATTTCTCTAAAAAGGACATCACTTGGATTTGGAGTAAAGGAATCAGTTTTTTTCAATTCTTTATCTGAAGTTCCATTACTGGCAGCAGGATCAATTGGAACACCAGGTCTTGAAGAATCAACATTTCCAAATCCAGGGAAAGGAATGAAGACTGTTTCAGATAATGGAACTTCTTGATTAAGTGCATAGAAAACTCTAATATCATTTGGTTGAGTCAAATATGCATCAAAAATTACTTTAAGTGATGTAGATGGGTTTGCTAAGTCTATTCTCTTTGTTGCATAAATGAAATTACTTGGATCATCAGCAACAGTTGCAACTCTAAAATCAGTTGCAAAATTAGATACTTCAGAATTAACTCTATTTGAAATTAATTTCATAGATGCATTATCTAAATCAATAACTGGACTTAAGTCAGGACTTTGAGTTGCAAATTCAAGGTTTAAAGTCAATGACTTGCTACCAGGCAAAGCACTTAAGAAAGTTGTCTCATTAATTCTAGAGGAGACCATTCTTAAGGAATCAAAATAATTTGTGTTATTGAGATTTACATCTTCAAATCCTTGATCTATGAATGGAGACTCATTTCCACCTATACTTGTTTCAGAAATTGTTCTCATTTGTGCTGATATTGATGTACCAGTAGGTGTGATTTTTGATATTGATGGAATGGCAAGTGAGAATGGAAGATTATATGTTGCTCTGCCATTTTTACCACCAACTGAATTAGAAGTTGTAAATTTAAGAGCAGGTAATGAACCAGAACCTGTTCTATCTGTGCCATTTGTTGATAATCCAACTTTAACATGATAAGAGTCCAAAGAAATTGGATTTGAGACAGTTACTTCATTTAAATTGTGTTGTGTGTTAATTCTTCTCAAAGAAACACCTGATAGTTCATATTTAAATACAGCATCATTTACAGAATGACTTTCAGGAATAGTGCCATCAACCCCTCTACCTATACCTGTCAAATTACTTCCCAATGTTCCAGTATAAGAAAGTATTTCATTTCCAATTTTAATATAACCTGGATTAGTTGCAGCAACTGCAACATTTTCAAATGACGTAAATATACCAACAGATGAAACTAAAATATTATCACCAGTGCTAGCAGTGCTAGGATATGTGTTATTTAAAGATACTGGATCTACATCAGATTGTAATCCTGATAATTGAACAATATTTGAATTACTATTCATTCCATGGTTTTTATGTCTAATCTTCATATGAAGACCATCAGAAATAGAAGTAACAGAACTTGGAATTATATTACCACCAGCAGCATAATTTAATTCAGTAACTCCAAAACCAGCTTTCTGGAAGAATAATTTATGACCAGGAGTTGTTACAAATTCACCTTGAACATTTGTAAGTGTAAGTTCATTTATTCCAGAAGTAATTCCAACTGAGAATCTAACTCCTGAACCAAGTGTATCTGTTCCAATTTGTAAGGCTGTTAACACATCTCCTAGGAAGTATCCACTTCCACCATTATTAACAGTAGCTGCTATGGCAACACCACCATTTATAGTAATATCTGCTGTTGCATTTGATCCAGTTCCAGTGACTGATGTTAAAGATACATTATCATAAGACCTTTGACCAGATGATGGTGTATATCCAAATCCAGCGTTTGTAATTGTCAATGCAGATGTAATTGATGCACCTGCTGATACAAGTTCACCAGAGGCAACATTTCCTGATTGAGTTACTAATACACCTTGTGCAAATAAATCATCAGCAATGACTCCTATTGATGATGCTGCTAAAGTTGTTGCAATTCCAACACGAACTTCATTTTTAATTACAGAAACTGGATTTTCAATCATAACTTCCTGTGCTCTTGGAAGATCTGGATTGAAAAGTGTAACAGTTCCACTTGGAACAAAACTAGCTTTCTTTAATGTGAATTTCAAATCTTCATATTGACTTGGTGTCCAGGTAGATCCTAATTGAGATTTAAATAATGAACCAAGCATTGTTTGTGTTGATACTAAAGTTTGTGATCCTTCAGATAAATTAATTGTACCAACATCAATCTCACCTAATCTTGAAATCCAAACTCTATAATTTGGAACATTTGATAGAAGAACCAGTGCATATTCTCTATCTGGATTAAGATGAATTGGATAGTCAAATGTTACAGTATGTGCAACTGAGGCATCATCAGATGTTGAAATTAATGGATTATCTGGTGTTCCAGGTTGAAGAACCACAAGTGTTCCAGCGAGTCTCTTTGATACAGGAAGACCAAGTTCAACTTCTCTTAGTTCAACCTCAACAGGAGCATCAAAATCAAGAGATTGGAAATAAAGATCTACACCAGTTACAAACACTCCGTTTGGAACTGATTTATCAACTGTAAATGTTTGAGCAAGAGGATCTCTATATCCTGTATCTACCTGGGTTCCTTGCCCAGTAACTCGATCACCTCCACCTCGTGTTGTTTCTGAACTTAGTTCAATGGTTTGCTCTTCTTCTAGTTCCTCAGCATCAACAACAGCATTTCTTAAGGATAATGTAACCTCCTGACTTTGATCAGCATCACCTTGAGAATAAAATGGTTCCTGAGCAGTAGTAGTTACAGTTCCAGGTATTCTAGAGTTTGAACTACTGCTTGTCAATCTAAATACATTCCTTCCATTTTCAAAAGATACTGAATCTGAATTAGGCACCTCAAAAGCACCAATTAAACCACCAACTCTATCTGTAATAAGTCTTACCTGACTTACAGTTGCTTGTGCTTGACTGGTTTGACCAACCAATCTCATTCCACTAATAATATGTCCAAATGAATTGTTATTTGTATCACTTGATAATTGTTTGGTATCAATATTTAAAATTGTAGATGCTGCAGTGTATTCACTTGGTACTTGATTGTCCCTATCATATGGATTATTGGTAAATATGTCAGTTGGTTCCAGTCTTGGTCCTGATCTATGATTAATATTACACAACTCAGCTCTAAATCCAGAACCAGCATTATTTGAATTTGCTGTATTAACTGCTGGATCAAACCCTACAATGGTTTCTCCTGCCTGGAATGTTCCAGATACCATTGTAATTTCAATTAATTTTGGTGTGCAGAAGTTTGTTACAGCAACATTATCAAAGAAACTATACAATCTAGTAAATGGTCTCATTCTTTTAGCAAAGAATTCAATATTTCTTTGCCTCATGAAACGAATAATTTCTCTTGATACAATTCTATTACCAAAGGACTCTGTATCAACTCTTTCATTTACATGGAATTGAAGACCTTCTCTCCTTTGATTTTGCATCATACGACGTGTTTCAGTCGTCTCTTCTCTTGTAACTGTTTGATTCGTTGTGCCAGTAATTTGGAAACTACTTCTGATCTGTCCAGTTGTTTCCCAGTCTCTTGTTAAAGTAGCTACTCTACCTGCACCTAATGTGTCAGCATTGGCTCGTACATCTTCTATAGTACCTTGTCTTGNTGTTTCTACTGTTCTATTGAATGTAGAGAAGGTTGAANTTGATTCNCGTCTTTCAAAAGGACCTCCAACATCTTCCCAATCTTCCCAAATAGCTTCAGATGATCCAGATCTTTCTCCATCTGGTCCAGATAAATCAACTCTAAGAGCAGCAGCAACTGCTTCAAGTGATCCCATCATATCAACTGCTCTTACTTCTAATTGAGTGGTATCAATCCAAATATCAGCAGTTGGATCAAGAGTTATATTTCCCTCATAAAAAGTGACTAAGAAAGGAGTTACACTTTCAGTTCTTGTAGCAAATTTCTGCTCAATGAAATTCTGTTCTTCATAATCAAGAGTGATGACTGTAGATGGATCTCCATCTTGCTTCACATTTCTCTTTATATTATTTCCAAGTATACTAGCATATCTTTTATCAGTTGCAGTTGAAGTTGTTCCAATACCAGTGACTGCATCAGTAGCAACTTCAAGAGTTAATGCTGTACAATAATGTGCTGGTCTTAAAATTCCTCTAGTGCGATCAATACTATTTCTAATTCTAAGTGAGTAATCTTGACCTAAAATGTCAGAAAATCCATCAACAAAAACTCCATTTTTAAATCTGTTTAAACCATTTTCATCAGCAACAAATGCATCAACTGCAAGAGTTTCAAGTCCACTTAATGAAGTGTAATATTCTAAACTTCTAATTCTTGATTCTAATCTACTGATATCAGACATCTGATATCTCTTATATGTAACTGAACTTACTTTTGCTTGTTCAGTAGTGAACAAGTATGCTGGTAAACTAATTGAGCAAATTTCAATTGCATTTGGGATAGCACTTGGAGGTGTTGGATTATCATTTGGTGCCCCAGTTGACACTGAGAATTTGCCTTGAGGATTTAAATAAATTGCATCAATTCTTGGTAGATAATATGAGTAGTCAACAGTAATTGATTCATCATTAGCTATGACGTCTTTGCTTGAATGCTGATCTCCATCAAATTGTCTTCCAAAAAATTCTAAAGGAGATCTTGAACCCTCTGCATTTGAAACATTAGAAACTCTTGGTCTACAATCAACCAAATCACTGTGTCTTACATTTTCAGTGATTGGTATTTCAAATCCATAATCAAAATCAGAGTATGATTCTACAGTGGTAATATCACCTACATCTGATGAATTATATGAAGCTGAAAGATAATATGCCTTAAGTTTTCTATTAGGCACAGGTCTTTCTGGTTTTCTTACAAGTTTTGCAACATCATAAATTGATTGCGCATATCCACCATCAAGAGCAAAGTCCTGTGTTACATTTTTACTTCCTCTTGTAATATTGGAGGCAATGCCATTGATTCCAGACTCAGAAAATTCAATTACTTCATTTTCTCTAAAAGTATTATTAGTTGTATAGACAAATTCAATATCATTTGTATTCAACTTAGTAATAACTACAGCATTTGCATTACTAATTGCACCAGTAACATTTTCTCCTATAATTAAATCTCCAGTGTCATTATTTGGACCATCTAATGAACCAGCAGTCATTTGTGGTGGAGTTGGATCACTTGAATCATTTGATTCAAACACACCATATAATCTTACAACATCAGGGACATCTAATGAAATAATTCTATCTTGAACTCTTGTACCAAAAGGATAATTGCCATATGTTAGACCATCATTAAACGTTGTTGAAAACCCACTATTTGTACCTGAACCTTGAGTGGATGATTTATCAATTAATGTAGAATTTGAAGACTTGACTTTAACTTTGGCATTGAGTCCAGTTTTTCTTAAAGTAGCAACAAGTGTTGCATTAGTATCTGCTTCTGCACTTAGTCCAATAAATCTTGCATTTTGATTTCCACTGGAAAGAACAAACTTGCTTGAAGATAATGGCTCAATTCTACCATCTGATCTTGTAATTGAATATCTTTCATCTTCAAAATTTAAAAATACCTCTCTTGTACCAGCAGCGATTGTTGATGTATCTCCATTAGCATCAATGTTTACACTAAATGATCTCCTAATACTTAAGTTTGCATTTTCAAGATCTACAGACTCAATATTTAATTTAGGAAAAACACTGTAGAGAGAATCATTTGAACTAAAAATATTTCCAGAATTAACTTGATTTTGAAGTCTTGTTTCAAGAATAGTAAAATCAGTAACTGATGCTAATTCTTGATTTAAAAGTCCACTACAAATACCTGAAACTGTAGTAACAGTTCCAATACCAATATCATTTATACCAACTGATACTACCTCTGCAAAATTCTTATCTGTATTTCCAGGAATACTAAAACTTACAAGGTCTCCAACAGTAGTAATACCTGGAAACTTTAATCCAGGAGAGGTAACAGTAGAAATTCCCTGAACTGGAGCTAGTGGTGTAATTGATGCAATACCAATAACTCTATTAACTGATGGAATTATATCTGCTGTAAAAGTATTTGCGGTTCCCGTAATACCAAAAACTGATTTAAAATCAGAAATTCCATATGATGTTAAAGCAATAGCAGTTCTTCCATTATTATTATCTCCATCAAAAATTATCCTTTCACCAATATGAAAATCTCCTTGAACATTATAAGCAGTTACTGCTGTTCCAGAAGTTACAGGATATCTAATAAAGGCAGTTGCACCACTTGATTTTCCCTCAATAAATGTTGGTACAGTTAAAGTAGCATTCTCATTGAGAGTTAAATCAATGTAAGTTTGAACATCATATACAGACAAATCCCACTGATTTTGATTGAGATTTGTTACATTATATGCTCCAGACTCAAGTGCAAAATCATAAACTCTTGCAACTCCAATTTCTTTTCCTGCTGCATTAACAGCTAAAGGAGATGAAGTGACCCCTACCCTTTCATTTCTGAAACTTAAAGTATAATCAGTGTTAAATCCAATATTAGGAGTTCCACTTACTCTATTAAGTGTGAATGATGGACCAAATCCAAAATTGACTGCCTGATTTTCTAAAGTCTTTGTTGTTCTTGGTTTTTCAAAATCTAAAAATACTGGAGACCTTTGATTAATTTCAAAACCTTTTACATATGCTTTTCCAGGCGCAATTTTGTAAACACCCAAATCAGTGCTTGGTGTATTTCCACTATCAGTTGTTTGAGTAGCAGAATATATACCTTTTTTGCTAGCATTTATTAGACTTTCTTTTACTGTTGTAACAAATTCTTTAACATAATAATGTCCAGATTCATCAAAAGTTCTTCTAGCTAATTCATCTCTAATTGAATTATTATATGCAGATTGCTTATTTAAAGTCCTTAATCTTCCATTAACTACTTCAGCAATTTGTACAAAATTTTGATCATCAGTGTCATCAGGATCTTTTTTCTGAAGTGTTGCAGTTATTTTTAATCTATCAGCACCTGGAGCAGTAAAATTAGTAAAACCTTGAGCATTATCATTCAAAGAACTATCACTAGACGCTGAAATTAATTCTTCCCTTACATAAAAACCAATTCTATATGATGGAGTATTTTCATATTGATCAAGTATTAAAAGTTGATCTGAAACATCAACAAAAGTCCCTCTTAAATAATAAATTCCCTGACTGACAGCAAAAGACGAACCAATTCTATTTGCATTTTCAGCAATACATTGACAAACTCCTTCACCAGATGATATAAATGTATCAGCAAATAAAATATTTTCTTCAGTATTTAAAACTTCACCATCAACAAAAAATGATGTGTTTTCATCAACACCACTGTTGATATAGTTTAAATATAAAGTAAATTTGCCATTTATAGATTGAGCGTCAGAAATATATGTTACAATTGTAGCAGACACATTAGATTGTCTACCAGTAATTTTTTTGCCAACTAGCTGATCTAGATATTCACTTACAGGAATACCAGCATATGATGGATTTATTTGAATGCAATAAAAATTTTGGTAATAACTCGTATTACCAGGAATAACCTTAGCACCTTCTTTAAAAAAGTGGTCTCCTATATTTTCAACTTGATCCTGAAGGATTGATTGAAGATTGTTAAGTTCCCTAGCCTGGATTGGATATCCAGGTTTAAACAATACTTTATAATAATTACTTATGGGGTCAAAATCGTCAAAATAAGGTGCAACATTAAGGTTAGTTTCCTGTGGCATGATTTTTTAGAACTGCAAGATAATTTTTACGTCTTCTTTTTGTGATGCAGACCTTGTAATTGATGGTCTATTATCAACATGAATAATATTACCAGAGTATTTTTCAAGTTCTGGATTAGAAATACCCTTTACAAAAGTTTGACCCAAGTTGAAATCTCTATTATTTATTGTGGTTGTTACACCAGAATATGAAGTTTGAATTGCTAATGTATTGCCACTTGTGGGAATTATGTTATAATTTCCATTTGTAGCATCAATCTCAGCAGTAAATCTTAAAGTCTCAAGTCCATAATCAGGAGTTGTGTCAGCACTACCATCAGTGTTGAACCCAGAATTAGATCTATCTTGCCAATACTTAAGAACACCTGTAGTTTGATTGTATGAAACTACTCTTCCAACAGCAGTGGATCCTAAACCAACTGTTTGAGTAATAAAACTGTCAGTTGTAAAAGTTGCTGAACTATAACCAATACCACTTAATTTTAAAGCATAAACTGCACTTCCTTTTTCATCAGTGAAAACAGATTCTGTTTCATATTTTAAAGGATTTTCTATCAATCCTATTCTTGCAAATTGATTTCCAGTTACAAAATCAGGATTTTCAGAATCATTTTCAAATCTTGAATACATTAAAACATTAGTAGCTCCAAGTTCTCTGTAAATGTCTTTTCCATGGCCTCCAGGAGGAGGAATAATAACATCAAAGACTGGTTGAGTAGTTCCGACTGGCAGACCTCCAGCAACTAAATCAAGAGTACCAAATGTATAATTTGAACCTCCATTTGAAACAGATACTGATTCAATCTTAGAATCAGTATTTACAACTACAGTTGCTTTTGCACCACTTCCATCTCCTTTGATGGGAACATCAGAATAAGTTTGTGCTGTACCTAATCCAACTCCTCTATTCCTAATAGTAATTACTTTTAATTGTCCACTATTAGTAGCATTCTGTCTAACTGCAGTATCATCAGCACTTGTTGACCAATTACTTGGGACGGGGATATATTCTGTTGAGTCAAATTTTATTGCTTGACTTGGTTTGATAGTATAAAGATACTTCCAAAGGTATCCATCTCCACTTGTACCAGCTGCTCTTGGTTCAAGATCTGTAAAGGTTGGTTCATCAAGAGAAGGACCCCCTCTATAATTATTTTCAGGAGTTGCATTATTAAATAAACAAATATAAACTCTATAATCAGCGTTCATAACATAATAATTTGCCAAATAGATATTTGATGAACCAGAAGGTTGTGACAAATTATCAATTGTTATATCATTCCTCCACATATCATAAGTTGTTCCAGATTGCCATACATTTTTATTAACAACCTGTGTTGCATCACCAGAACTTACTCTTTTGACTGCCAACATAGTATCCCAAGCCTGGTTGACTTGATCAATTGCATCAAGTGGTGAAGGTGGGTCAGAATCCCAATCAGACAGATTGTCCGTTGCATTAGGTAATCCTATAAAACTATAGTAAGAATTAGTACTGGATTGAACTCCAGATACAAAATTCTTAGCATTCAAAATTCTTAATTGATCAGTTATAATGGCAGCCATTTGCGTGGACTTTTTGTTTATTTATGGGAGTTATGAGTATGATTTAAATTTCAAAGGATTAAATCTTCTAACAAGTGATGATGTTGAGATACCTGTGTCTGAATATGCAGATCCAATTCCTGACATTGTATGAGCAGGGAATTCTATGGCATTAGGTCTTTCATCAAATTGGATTTTACCCCAACTATATTGACCAGATTCAAATCCTGTTGTGCTTGAAATTCCAACTGATATATTATCTACATTAACTGTTAGAGTTCTAACAGCTGTTGTAATTCCAGAAGTATTATCAGCAAATACTGTTAGAATTCTGTCTTCAAATGATTGAACTTGATATACACAATCTAAAGCAGTATTTGCAATACCAACTGTTGTTCCTCCAGATGAAACTTGAGATGCAAATGTTGAACCAATAGAAAGACTTGTTCCATTGACTACAAAATAATCACCTGTAGATATTCCAGATATTGTTATACCAGTTCCAACATAATTTGGATCTCTCATGAATGATTGTGCAGGAATATATGTGTCAAACTTAATAACATGTTGAGACCCAGCANTTGTAGTTGCAATTCCAACAATTACACCATAATCACCAGAATAAGATACAACATTTACTTGTTCTCTTTCAAGAGATGGTGGTTCAATTAATACAGATGGGGGGTTAGTGGATGTGTATGCAGTTCCTGTTGTGGTTCCACCATATGAAACATTTATAGATGTTACAGATCCTCCACTAATTACTGCAGTTGCTTCTGCTCTACCACTTGTATTTCCAAAACCAATTGGATTTGAAACAATTACGTTTGGAGCAACAGTATAACCTGTGCCTGCATTTGTTACAGTAAATGATGTAACTGTGCCAGCACCACCCACAGTTGCAGTTGCTGCTGCACCTGTAAGAGTTTTTTGATTATTAATTTCAATTTTTCTTTGATATAAATTCCTAGATGCAGTATTACTAATCTCATTTGATGGTGCAAATGATGGAATTAAATTGTTTACATAGCAACTTGTAGAGGATGCACTAACAGGAGAGATCAAGTATGCAGAAGGTCTATAAAGAGGTTCATAATGTTCTCTATCTTTTCCAACAATTGCATTGTTTATTTTTATATCATGAGTTTGCTTGCACCAAGTAACTGGTCTTAATAGAGTTCTGTCACTTGAAACACCTGGTCCATTGTATGGGTTAGTTTCAAGAGAATCCATGGTGTTTATACCAATCACTACTCTTTCTTCTTGATCAAGAATAATAGATTGACCAGATCTTGGATTGAAATTTATATCAAGAGAATCACCTGGTTTTACTGTCTCTAAAACATCTCTAAATCTAACGTCAATATCATCACCACTTCCTTTGTAGTATAAAACTTTGACACTATCACCAGTTTTAGGTGGTTCTGCAAACTCAATTAAACTTCCACCATTAAATTCAAATGCCTCTCCAGGTTTTTGTAAAACATCATTAATGAATACTATGAGTGTCTGTTCAACATCAACTAAAGATCCCTTTCCAGCAGAAATTGAAATGGAATTACCATTTACCTGTAACCTAAATGATTTTCTTGCTCCATTGAATTCACTTGCAAATGAATCAAACACTTGCATCTGTCCAAATGACCAACCATTAAATGAATCATCAAATACTTCTTGAACTGTTAATTTAAAATCAGAGAATGATAAATCTGTATTAGTTGGAATACCAACTGTTCCACCAATTGCCACTGTTANTATCTCTTGATTNCCATATCCATATCCAAAATCATTAATNTTAAAGTCAATTACACTTGAACCTTGTCCAACAATAATATCAACTGTAGCACTAGTTCCAACTCCTACACTAGAAGTTGAATGGTATAATAAAGGTATGTTGGAGTAAGATAAAGGATCATCAAAAACAAGAATGGGTGGATTTGTATTTGTAAAACCAACTCCAGGATTAGTAATAGCAACACCAATCACATGACCATTACTTATGGTTGCAATGCCTAAGGTTTGAACAGGTGGATATCCTTCAGTTAATGCTACTGAAACATTTACTGAAGTTTGAACACCAGATCTATATCCTGATCCACTATTTCCAATACTTACAGATGATATTGTACCTAAACCAGATACAACCCCTGTTCCTCCAGCAGAAACCAGTGGTTGATAACCAAAACCTTCTGTTGATGCAACTGATACAATAACACCACCTAGTGGTAAATTACCCTTTCCAGTATCATAACCTTCTGGTAATATTGTTCCACTAAACTTGATTGTAGAAATGCCAGCATCTTCATTAATTTCATAACTATTACTTCCAGCTTGCTCTCCAGTGGGCAATTGGAACACACCATTTATAAGAATAATGCCATTGCCAGTTGAGAATCCTGATGTATTTTGTCCAGAGGATTTTAGAATAAAATCACTCTTGATTCCAGTGAATTCATGAGAAATATCGTCAAAAGCATAATTGGAAGAATATGTTTCATTAGTTGAATTTGCTGCTAAATTTCTAATGAATGTTCTACCTTGGAAATGAGATCTTGTTGTAATTCCAGAAAAATCTCTTGAATCAGGTGGATTTGTAATTGAACCAATAGGAACATTACCAAATGGTGCAGCTGCTAAATGTAATGTATTTGCAACAATATTGAAATTACCTGCCATTTTGGTAATTGTTGCTCCAATGCCATGAGATGCAATAGTTGAACCTAATAATGGTCTTCTGACTCCAATTCTTCCAGTTGATCCAATTCCCACATCAATAATTTCCATAAATTCATCATCAATCTTAATTAAATCTCCAGAGGAAATTGAAGTAACACCCACTGTCTGGAATCTTTCAGCAAAAATAATTGATTCACTTAAAGCAGATGTGACAGCAGTTGAAACTACAGGGGATTGAATAAGATTATCAATTGCAAATAATGTTTTTGTGTTTTGATTCTTAGAAGTGAATATATGAGAATCACCAACACCTACAGAGTTAATTGTAAATGTTTCAGGAATAAGTTTAAGTGCTTTTTCTGCAGTTTCTGCAAACTTAATTGCACCATCATTTACTTTGACAACAAAAAGTGAGGATGGTAATTTATCAGTAACAATTCCTGCAACTGATGTAGATGCTATTCCAATAGATTGTGTTGTTCCAGCACCAGAATTATTATAAACTATCTCTTCTCCTGTTACAAAGAAGTGTTCAGGAATTCTAACAAAATTATTTGCTGAATCAGCAATACCAGCATTACTACCATCAACTATTCTTTCAAAGATGTTTAACCCTTCATGTGTAAGATTAAACGAATCAACTATATCAAATTTTGTTCCTGTGTAAGATCCACTTCTACTGTTTACTTCCCAATTGAAATAATCAATTTGTGAAGCATTGGTATTTTCATCAAATATTTGAAGATCAACTCCAAATCCTCTAACCTCTACATCAATACTTGGGTTTGGTGTATAGGTAATATTAAGATTAGTTCCATCAGTTGCAAGTCCTACCTGACCTATTGATGTACCTGTAGAAACATTTGCAAATTCAACAAAAGCAGATTCAGTTTCACTTCCTTGTTTTACAACAGCTAATTCAAATGATTCATAGACATTGTTTGATGAATCAGTGATTGTGAAGAAATAGTATCCACTCTCATATGGATCTTCTAAGACAGCAACTGTATTGATGCCAGGTGATCCAGATGATGAAATACCTGCATAAACAGATCTCAATCTACCTACATCAAGGAACATTGTTCCAACACCTGTTTCTGCAGTGTTTGTAGCAATTATTTGAGTATTTGCAGTAAGTGCAGGGGTTGATGCATCAGGTATAAAATCAATTTTTACAGTTGAACCATCAATATATGCATTATATGTTCCAAATCCACTAAAAGTACTTGAGTTAACATCATCAATTCCACCATATTCTAGTAAATCAACATTTGTTCCATCTTGAACAATTGTTAATTCATTACCAACGTAGTTACTACTAGAATCTTGGAGCATTACCAAAACTTTAGCAGATCTATAACTTGTACCAACTGACACAATAGTGGTTGTAGTTCCTGCTGAGACAGTGTTTTGTTCAGATGTTGTATTAACTGATAAACCAAATGAATGCTCAGATCCAACACCTGTATAATCACTTACTCCAGAGAAACTAATAATTGAAGTGTTGTAGTTGTTTAATTCAAATTTAGATGGATTGAATGTTAAATCCCATCCTGTGCCTGTGACTTGGAAATCATAAAAACCAAGATTTTGTACAGTGTCTAAAATTGAATACTCATCAATATATCCAAAGTTATCATCTTGAACAACAGATACAATCGCAAACTGTCTTTGATCAGTGAAGACAGAATCTTTAGCATATGAAAGAACTTTATTAAATTTTAGATTATTAGTAAAGTCACCAACTGCTGCAAATCTATTAGATCTTTCAATGCTATTAAAAGTAGTGCTTATATCATCAATTGAAAGAACTCTGTTTCCTATTGATTCAAAAAAGTCAGTTAAAAGCACATTTTCAAAAATAATTTCATTTGAGTAAAGTGTAGAATTGATATATTCAGTTGATTCACTTACATAATCAAAATTATAGACACAGTTTAGATTGCCAAAAGTTGTTAAGTCAACAACAGTTTCAACATTTGAGTCTGATGTTGTGACAATATTTTGTTCTTCATCATCTAATTCACTAACAATTTGAAGATCAGAGAATTTTGCAAACCCTGCTGTGTGATTGAGAACATTAACTGCTGAATTCCATGTATCATATGAAACTTTTGATTTTATTGCATATGAGAAATTCTGGTAATATTCATTATTAGGAATTCTCTGGAAACTTTCATTAAGAAAACCAACTTCATCTTGCCAACCATTAATAACAGTAGCTCCTGCCCCTGTTGTTATTTCAGCATTGAAATTAATTTTCTTTCCTACTAATCCTTGTGTTTTTGAACTTTTACCAACTATTAAATCTCCAACATTCACTTCACTTTGAATTGCAATTTTTAATAATTCAATATTTTCATTCCATGAAAGAACTTTTCCATTATCTTTACCATTAGACACTGTTTCCCCAACAAGAAAATCATTTGGAGATATTTCAATGTCAAAGATTGGGAAATGTTCTTCAGGTACAACTCTTCCAAGAACTGGTTCAATAGCAATCCCTGGATATTCTGATGTTGAGATAAAGTCTGCAAGACTGAATTCAAGGTATGGACCTGATCCTCCAAGTTGAGGTTCAACTGCAGAAACTTCAAAAAGTTTATAATCATAATTCTCAGAATTATATCCCCTACCAAGAGTTCCTATGCCTATGCTTACATTTTCAATTAAAATTTTACCACCAACATAATATGGGAAACTTGAAGCATCACTAAATGTTGTGTTAAAGTAAAGTCTTACAATTTGTGTTGAATCATTATATGTCAATGAAGAAATTCCAACACCATTTGAATTGTTAATAGGAATTAATGTAGGAGTTGTATTGTAAATACCAGTCGTATTTTTTACAATTCTTACATTAGTATCACCTAACTCATAATCAAATTGTGCATCTCTAATTATCTTTTTAGTGAACCCATCTACAGCAATTAATTTTGGTGCTTCATAGTAGTTAATTCCACCTGAAGAAATGCCAATTGACTTGAAGGATGAAAGTGGTACAACTTTTAAAATTTCTGGTAGATTTGCTACAGGTCTAAGAGTAGTATCAGATGGATATTCAAATCCAATGCTATTTCTATTAAAACTATAAGATAAAATTTTACCAATATTTTTACCCTCTGGTTCTAAAATAGCACCTGTTCCAGATTTTGATACAACTGATGAAATTCCAGGTATTGATGTGTATGATGATCCAGTATTGAATATTTTAATTTTTTCAATGGGTCCTTGAGCAGTTAAAGAGTTAGTAGTGTAGGACATTATTGCACTACTAATTCCAATATGTAAAGACTCTGGTTTTTTAGAAATTTCAAATTGGAATGTTGTTGTGCCAATTCCTGAAATACTTTGTATTCCATCAAAAACTGAATCAACTACATCAATTTGATTATAAGAGAAAGAATCAGTGTCATTAATATGTTCAGACTTTTCTAATGGTAAAATATCAATGTTGTCACTTAAAAACTTATACCATAAATTTATTTTATCAAATGAGTCATTAAAATTAATTGTCAAACTAGCATCTGTGGTGATTCCCACTTTACCAGTTTCTGAAACTTCAAAAATTGCATCACCCTTTGAAGTTAAGTATTCATCATAACGTGTTATATCACTATAAACTTTTAATTTAAAAGCAGAATAATCAATACTTGACCTTCTAAATTTCAATGAAGAATCAGTTAAATCAAACTTTAATTTTTGATTTTTTGAAATTTTAATGTATGGGTTAATTCTTGCGATTGTGCCTGAATTTGCTGAAGTAAGATCAATAACAGAATTATTTTTTAAATCAACTAGTTCCTTGCATAGTTGTATTTTGTCAGTTCCATAAATTGAAACAAAGTACATTTCTTGATCAACTAATCCACCAACTGGAGTGGATGAAGTATATAAAATTTTATCACCTTGGTTAAATCCATGATTTGTTAATGTAATTGTATTTTCAATGATGTTTACATCATCTGATACAAAAGATCTTGGATCAAAAACAAATCTTCTTACATTATCATTGTATCTTACAGATATATTTTTTATTGTTGTTGGATTAAGATTAAAAATAACTCTATCATTTCTTTTCAATCCATGAGTGGATGCAGTAGATACTGTTACTGTGTTTATTCCTAGTTTACCACTTAAAGAATTAGACTTAATTGTTTTAAAACTATGATAATCTCCAGATCCAAATCCAGGGAAGAAAAGGAGACCTGTGGTGGTTCCTAATCCAACATATCCACCACCTGTACTTGCAATACCAACTTTTGTTGATGAAATTCCAATTACATCTCTTGATATTGGTGCCACATATAATTCATCATAATCAGTAAGTAAATTATATGAATCTGTTACACCATTCCAGGTTGATACAGCAGTTCCAGTAAAATTATTATATGAAACTAATTCATTTAAGTCTAATCCATGATCTGGAATGTAAATTTGCTGTGACTTAATTGTTACACTAGAAAAACCAACAGGAGGATTGCTGAAAAATATTGTGTGTGCTGTGCCAACTATTGTTCCAATACCNATTGATTCAGCTGGTTCAAAATAATATTCNCTATTATATTTAATTATGGATGTTGTATTTCCAAGACCTGTTGTTACTGTAAACTTTCTAGGGTCTTCAACAAGGTTATCTGAAACAGAATATGCTGCTCCAACTGTATTATCTTGTTCCCTTGCAACTCTAATCCTGCCACTTTTTCTATCAATATTAAGAACTTTAACTCTTTCTGAACTAATACCTAATATATCATTTGGTCTAATAATTGGAAAATTTAATGTTCCTGTTACATAGAAATATGTGGTTAATCCTGTTACAGAAGTGTCTCCTACACCAAGATTGATATTGAAACTATCAGTTCTAACTCCTATAGAATAATTTCCATCAAATCCAGATAATCTCTGAGTATTGGAACTAAGATTAACTAATGTGTTATTTTTTAATTTGTGTGGATTGGTTGTGAATCCAATAAATTTACCTCTACGCTCACCTGACATGGAAAATTCAACATCTAGTTCAATACTAGATGTTGCTGCTGATACTACAGTTTTACCTTTTATAAGTTCAATTTTAGCATTTGCACCAAATCCATTTGAACCAGAATTATTAAAAATAATTCTATCATTTACTTTATAATTATCTCCTTCAGATAAGATGTTGACTTTTTCAACACCACCAACACTTGTTGAATTTATATTAAAGGATTGATTTTTTACTTCATTTGAATTGAAAATATAATCATATCCACTATTATCAGAATAAAGATTGTATGGAAGAGTATTTCTTAACCATCCTGTTCCAGTAAAGTCATAATTGTCATGATTTGATGTTTTTCTAAAGTTGAATACATTTGGTTGAGAATTAAATGTCTCACCTATGATGTATGGAAACTTAGGTTGTCTAAATTTATTAAAAACTCCAGAAGAATTATTAGTTGACTCAATTGTTGAAAAATATACATATTCCCCATTTGGAAAATCAGGAGTTATGCAAAATCTTCCATTGTGTTCATCTAAATCTCCATTTCTTGTGAACTGATAGTCCTCAATGAAAAATCCCTCTGGATAGAATGACAAACTTGGTCTGTTTGTTGTATCAACTTTTAACTCATATCCAGGTTCAATTAATTTTACAGTTCCACCATCAGCATTAGCATATCCATATGGTCCATAAATTGGATGACCATCATATGCCCAACCAATAATTGGTGAGTGGAATCTTGCAGGTTTTTCACTACCATTTACAGAATCTAATTCTAAATCACTTTGACCAAATTGTACTCCAGCATCTGATATTGGATTTAATTTTCTTCTAAGTTCTCTTGGAGCGTACAAATGTGAATATTGAAGAGATTCATTATCTAAACTAGTAACAATAACTCCATCATCAAAATCTAAAACATCAATATGTTTAGACAATAAATTCACATTCCATTTTCTAAGTTTAACATCTAAATTAGCTTTTTCAATTGGAGACTCAATCTCAATTAATGATGAACTATTAAAACCTGCCCCTCCATTAATTACTTTTATTTCAGTCAATTTTCCATCATTGATGACTGGAGTCAATTTAGAATATTCTCCTGGTCCTGTGATTTTTATGTTAGGTGGTGAATTATATTCTTTTCCACCCTCATTAATAATAAATGATGTTACCCTTCCATCATTAATAATTGATGTTATCTGAGCATCAGTTCCTGCTTTTAAATCAACATTTGGTGGTCTATTGAAATTTAAAACTTCTTGAGATCCATATTGTGATCCTCCCTCAGTTATATCAATAGAGTCAATACTTCCTCTAAAAATTGGTTGAACTTTAGCATTAAAATCTTGATTAGATAATGTGGCAATTCCAATTACACCCTCTATTGTTACTGAAATGGGTTCATAGTTAAAAGTTCCATTACCAGTAGATGCAATTGAAACAAAAACTTTATTGTCAAAATAGTAATTTGATGTAGCACCAACTCCTATTTGAGATAGTTTAATATTATCTTTGTCAATACTATGCACATAGTAATTTGTGTTTGAAAGAATGCCACTTATANTTGAATTAGATGGAGTATATCTTATTTGCTCTCCATTTTTATATCCATGATTTTTTATTGTTATTGTATCCGTATAAGTTTTAACTCCAACTATTTTTCTTTCTTTATTTTTATACCCAGACCCAGAATCTAAAATATGAACTTTAGACAGAATTTTCTTTTTATCAAAAGAGTGGATTGATTGTAATCCTGTGCCAAATTCAGAAATGTTTATTGTGTTAATACCTGCAAGAGCATTTTCTCTAGTAGTATGCAGTCTTATATTTTTATTGTCAACTATCTCAGCAAAATATTGACCAAAAGAAGATAATCCAACTATATTGTTACCTTTATTTGTAAAATATATAACTCTTTCACCAGGAAAAAACTTATGGTAAGTGCTAAAACCAATCTTATGAGCAGTATTTCCAACTCCTACGTAAACTGAAGTTGTTAAACCTCCCCCTGACTCTGCAAGGAAATCATTTTTGTGGACAAAATCAATGGTTTCAGCTTTAATTTGTGCAGGAACATCTGGATTTCCTCCAGTTATTGTTACTACAGGATCGTTGACATAATCAAATCCTGTGTCTAAAATTCTTATTTCTTCAAGAGAACCTGTAACTGCACATTTTCCAGTTGCACCAGATCCTACACTATCTGATATATGGACAATTGGTGGATTAATTATATCATATCCAGATCCCCCATTAACTACATCAATTGAAAGAATTTCTCCATAATACAAAACATCATTTGATTTATAATGACTAACCTCAACTCCATTTTTTAAAATTCCAACTTTACCTGGATAAATGTCATAACCATCTCTTTTTTTAAATGGTGTTTTAATTTCTCTGTAAATTTTTTGAGGTGAAACAACCCTATTATTAAATGCTTGTAAAACTAGTTCATTATCAGTGACTGATCCTGTGGGTGTAACAAAAATATCATCAAATAAATCAGATTTACTCCTTGCTAATTTAAGAGACTTTGAATTATCTCTTCCAATTCTTTTAACAAAAAATACACCCTCACTCATATTTGAAAACTTACTTATAGTGTTTTCATATTGTTGAATGCCATTCAACACAAATGTGGGAACTAGAGCAACCGTAGGTTTATAAACAACAGCATCACCAGTATAAAGACCATGATCTTCAGAAAATGTAAAGGTATCACCACTTACATTACTACTGGAGAATTTTATAGTTCTATTTTTAGTGTTTATTTCTGAATTACTTCCATATGTTGGAAAAGAATTAGATGAAAGTAAAACATCACCATTGAATTTTTGATATGAGTTTATAATATTTGTGAAAGAATAATTAATATCCCCTTCAGGTCCATAATTAGCCTTAAGAATTTTATTTCTAACTGTTAATGATCCACTTAAATCACTATCATCTATTAACTTTACTTCAAATTGATTAATTGAAATATTTTTAATTACATCTCCACTGGTTAATATTTCATCATCTCTTAAAATTTCAACAACATATCCCCTTTTGAGATAAGTATCATCAAAAGTAGATATTCTGTANTTTTTCTCAGTTGCATCAATTAATTCAACTTCAGATACTGTCCATTTAAATTTGGTATTGTTAATCAAATCTTGTGAGGCTAGCGCAGTAGCTCCAATACCCATAGATTGGATTTCAACAATATCATCTTTACTGTAATAGTAAGTATCATCTTTAATTATTAAATCAGTAAGAGTAGTTGATATTCTAAATCTAATATCATCATTAACAGTTGATGAAAACTCATCAAGAAAAATATCTTTTGAATCAGAAATACTTGTGCTTACTCCAGTAACTCCTAAAAATTGATTATCATTTTTAGATGTATATTCAAATCTTGTTTCTTCATTTCCAGCATTAAAAGAAACTAACTCTCCTTCTGTAGGAAATCCTATGGTAGAATCAACATCAACTACTGTTTGACCAATTGAAACATTGTTTAAAATTTTAGTGTTAGGAATAGATTCAAATGTGCCATAAATTGATCCATCCCTATCAAGATCTCTTTGATAACCAAAATCTACACTAATCTGATAATATTCATCACTATTATAAAGAACTCTTTGCACATTAGTTACAGTGCCTTGTGCATCTGTTCTTGATTGTACAATAGTTCTATTGATTAAATCATATGGATTACCAAAAATAGGTTCAATTACAAAATCTCTTGTAATACTATAATTCGCAGTGGATGGTCTAAGTAAAAATTCACTAGGTTTAATTACATTTACTTCATCACCATACAAAGCTTGAAACAGAATTTTTAATGATCTGTCAGTTCCTTTAGCATCATAGAAACTTTTTGCGCCAAAAATAAAGTTTCTTTGATCAAGTCCAGTAAATAAATTTCTTCCAGAAAAACCTGGAATAAACTGTTGTTTAATTTTATCAAAAAATTCAACTAAGAAAAGAACACTCAAATTTTGAATTGTTGATCCCTCTGCGTGGTTATCAGCCAGACTTTGATCAAAAACTAACTGATCTGGTGTATCTGTAGTATATGATGTGATACCACTNAAACCCCTTACACAATTAATAAAGGCAGTGTCAGTTTTCTCTTTGTAAAAAATAATTTCATCATCAATTTTAATTAAACCATTCTTTTCAGGAAATCCATAAGTAAAGTTAGTTTCAAATTCTGTGTTGATAGTATCATCAACATAAGAGATAGTACTAGCAAGACCTGTTGAGGTCTTAACATCATACAAATTGTCTACCTTTACATATTGATCTATATTATTGAGAATATCTAAAGATCCACCATTTGTTTCAATAGAGATAAAATATTGTTCTAAAAACTCACCCAGTAAAGGATAATCATCCTTCACAAATTGAGGAAGTTGATCCGATACAATGTCTTGTATGTGAACTCTATTTAATGTCATTTTCTATCAGTATCCGTATCCTGAACTACCGCCTGAGCTTGTTCCACCCCCACCTGATGATGTTCCACTTGTAGTGGTTGTAGATTGCATTGTTGAAGTTGTTTGCACTGTTCCAATTGTAGGCACTGTGGCAGTTTCTGCTGTACTATCTATTCGAGTAACACCAGTGGTATATACAGGCACACCCCTAACCAAGCTGTCCATCTCAAAGCTACCTGATACTACATAATTGCTTCCAGATACATCACCACCATCAGAAATTGAATCAACCACAGTGTTTACTTCAACATTAGATTTATCAATTTGAAGGTAAAGATCTTGTAATCCAATTATGTCATTTGAGTATGGTGTTGCAGAAATCTCAATTATTGGTGTTGATTTATCAACAGATGTTGAAAGTATTTTTATAGCACTAATATTTAATTCTCCCTCAATGTAATCAATTGATCCAACATTATTGTTTACAATAACAGGTTCAGTATTTGAGTTAAGTTTGAATAATATAAGTGTTCCTTGAGTTAATTCTGGATTAGCTCTATCACCAAGATATACAGTATCACTAATACCGCTTACCTTAAATCCAGATGATCTAATGTTATATCCTAATATTCTTCCACCATGAACTGGGAAGTGACCATGATTTCTAACAAAGAATCTATTACCAAAACAAATTTCATATTCTGCAAATTGATTTGCCCTTACTTCAAGGTCTCTTCTCATTTCAACTTTGGTAACGTTTGAAGTTATTGCTCTATGAGTATCATCAATTACTTTTTGATACTTACTAAACTTAAACCTACCACCAAACTTATTAATTTCAGCTGAATTTGCATATCTTCCTATACTATCCAAAACTTGAGTTTTAATAGTATCTTCTCCAGCAACTAAATTGTCATCATAATAAACATTTGATTTTGACTCAATGTAAAGATATTTTAAATCAACAATCTCAGGGATGATACCTGCAACAGAGTATCTTTTAAGTTTGTTTAAAATATTTCTTTTAACTGATGAGGATAAATGAGATCCATTTTCAGGTTTTACACTAATAAAGACTTTACCATATTGAGGTGGGTTTAAGTTTTCTCCACCAAAAGCAGATACTGATTCAGTTTCTGGATAAATGGTTGGTAAAATGACTTCATAGTCACTTGCAGTTACTGCTCTATGTCTTGTAGTATAAATTTGTGTTGAATATCTTTTAATTGATTCAACGCTCTCAATATCAGATCCACCTTGAGCACTGGTGGATGGTGTAATATTTGAAATTCCAATTGAAATAGGGGATCCATTTTGATCTACTAGACTACCTACAAAACGAAATTCATTAACACCATTACCATTAGCGCCAGAGGTTACTATGTAATCTGCAATAATATAACCAAGACTTCCTTCTGTTAATTTTTTACCAAACACACCATCACCAAACATCAATTCATATTTTTCATTTAATATTTCTTGTAAGAAATATACTCTTGATGTTGAGGTTATTTCATAAAGACTGTCAGATCTTTTAAATGTTTCTTTTACAGTGCTTGTCTCATCAGGTTTTAAAGTAACTTTAATAGTGCTTGTGTCAATACCTGTATTATCTAAAATAAATTTTTGATTTGGATTTCTAGCATCTACAGTAAATTGTTGTTGAACATATATTCCTTCATAAACTTCAACATCATTAAATCTTGCCAATCCATCTGAATCAACTCTAACTGTTACATCTTCTGATATTGAAAAAATAAAGTTTTCACCACTAAACAATACAGTTGATCCACAAACTGCTCCTGCTTTTAGTGTGACTTTAGATACATTACTAGTTGCACCAATATCAACAGTAAAAGAAATTGATGCTCTAGCAGCAGTTTTTGATTTAGGAACATAACCAATGTTTCTTGCTAGGGAAACAACATTTTCCCTCAAAGTTGCACTATCAATGAATACCTCATTGGATAGCATATTTGCATTATATGAAGAGATGTAAGTATTGTATGCTAATACATCAATTATCTGAGAGAAATTAGATCCCTCAAAGTCATAATCAGTAAAATTACTGTTCGCCTTTAAGTAGTCCCTAATAGAGACTTTTAATTGATCAAAGTTTAGATTACTTAAATTTACTAAAGGCATTTATCTGGTGGATTCTAGTGAAAAACTTAATTCCTGAGCTGGAGCAGGTAAACCAACAACTGTAAATTGAATGCCTACTTTATAAGTTAATTCATTAGGATCTGGTTCTACAGATACATTAATGATATTAACCCTTGGTTCAAAATTTCCAATTGTATTAATAATTTCACTTTTAATCGCTTTTGCTGTTATATTATCATGAGGTTCAAATAACAGGTATCTAACATTGCATCCCAAAACAGGATTAAATGGTCTCTCTCCAGGAACTGTATTAATGAGATTGCGCAGAGATCTTGAAATTGCATTAATGTTCTTCAAAGTAATCAAGTCCCTGTTGATGGGATTTACTTTGAATGTTGCACTAATATCTTTGAAAGATTTACTGACGCCTTCAAGTGGCATTAATACTTTTTATATTCTTCAGTTATTTAGTACTAATTATCATAGATTCTACATTCATCTGCTTCTGGATTCTCATCACAGAACATCTCAAATGCTGTAGGGTCATGATGATCTCCAGCAGCAATATCTTTTGCATGTTCTTTAGCATAACGCTCAAGATGTTCTAGTTCATCCTTAGTGTGACGTCTTTTCTGTGGAGAGATTGTGGGATCATTCAGAATTTCTTTATCAGTCTGAATGTGCTTCTCTATTGATTCCATCTTCTTTTGTATCCGTATGACTACTATTTAACCGTTCTTTACTGGTTTTCCAGAAATAACTGTCTTGATCTCCTAACCCCATTCTGTCATATCCATTTTCTACTTGATAGTATTCTGTGGATACTTTAAAGTCAGGGGTTAGCGGATTTTCAGGAGTTAGACTATTGTCATAGATCCTTGTCCTGTTATTAGGATACAAAGCATACTGTCCATTGACAAGTTCAATTAAGTTATGTGACTTGTGTTCTGCTGGATTCTCACTAGTGGCATAATCAACTACATCAGGGTCTTGATGGTAATTGTCAATGGTGCATACATAATTGCCTTTCATTGTACCATGATCTCTAGTATAGATCTCATAGTCCATAGATCCAATAAATTGTTTTTGAACAGCAACTACCCCATAATCCATACAATTCCAGAATTGTAGGTTCTGTAGATTCATATCAGGGTCAGGCAGTTCTGGTTCACTTAAAAAGGCACTGATAGGTAATTTATCATACATTGCCCCATAATCAGGTAGATATGTTTCAAAGTAAAATGCTCTGCCTGGAATGCTCTTAGCACTGACCCAGACACCCTTTACAAACTCTCCATGACCACTTTGATGGTCAGTGAGGTATTCTTTTCTCACCCATACTTCAACAGAAGGTAGGTTACAAATTAAACAAGACATACAGAGTAACGAGAGATTTTCGCGCCTATTATCTATCCATAAAAAAGGGGGCACCCTTAGCGCCCCTGACCTCTATATCTTTTCTTTGCATTGTTTCCACTGGTAGCAGAAAACTTACTGTGCTTACCTTGTCCCTGTCTAGTTTTCTTGGGAGTGGATTCAATGAATGCAGTACCAAGAAGGGACTTTTTAACTTTTGCCATAATTTACCTACTTATAGTTCTGTGGGAGTGCATGGGCACTTACAAGCACTGCAGAGGGCATAGATGCCTCAAAGAGTTTCTTTGCCTCTGCTTGATGGGTTGCATCAACTTGTTTGTAATGATACTTGTTACCTGTAGTCTTTAGTCTATAGGTGATCATGTAAGGATATTGCTTCATATCAGATTACCCTTGATTTTTCATGTCCAACACGAATGCGTGGGTCACACCAAATCTTAAACCCTGCATCAATGGCATCCAGACAGAATGAGACATCCTCCCCACACATGTCCTGGACTGCACCAGATTCAAAGACTTGCATCTTGGGGGCAAACCAGGGGTACTTCATCTCCTCATGCTCAAATACTCCTTTCTTGATCATGACCCATCCAAATCCTGTGTAGTCTACAGTGAATGGCTTCTTACGCTTACTGATACCATCAACCATCTCATGGTTCATAACACCACCATTGTTACGGAAGTCATTCTCATCCAACCAGTGTGCAACAGATGTGGTTCTTCCATCTTCAGTAGAATACCATCCTGCAGTGATGCTCTTCTCCTCACCATCTGCAGGATTTGCCAAATCACACAGTTGCCAGAACTTCTCACTGTTGAATACAATATCACTATCAATCCACAGTTGATAATCATATTCCAGTTTGCCATCCCATGGAATCTGATCAGGTCCACGGAGCACATTGGCACCCAAACACTTACAACGTGCAAAGTTTACCATNGANGAGTANTCTTGACTGATCTGAATACTCATTCCATTCTGTACCATGTCAAAGCACAGTTGTACAAAATTCTTTAGAAAAACATATGAGACACCTCTTCCAGGAAGGCAAAAGACAATGGTCTTCCCCTTCATACGTTCTTTGATTGCCTGGATATCCCACTCTGGGGCATTCTCTTTATTGCTGCTTACAGGCGTCTTTGCCTTTACAGTAAATCCTTTTGCCATGATTGATAATTCACTACAAGTTCAGTTTAACAGTTTATGTATGCTATGTCAATAACTAGATTCTTCTGCTGATACTAGGGTTTCTACTACCTCATAAGATAAGTCATCCTCTTCATAATCAGTCTTCATCAGACCAACCATTGCTTTCATCTCTAGATATCTTTCCTCAAAATCTTTCTTAGTTAGATTGTTATAAACACATCTGTCCTTCAAGTATATGTGGTAAAAATTTTCTGGGGAAATTTTTGTCATAAAATGGATTCTTCTTTTGAATTATATATGGGTTCACTATCACTCTCAAGGGTATATACTTTTGTAGGTTAGGGAACCTATTGGTTTTTCGTAGGGGGGGTCGCTACGCCCAGGGGGGCACATACACCCACCCTCAGAAACACTGTCTGATTCACAATACTGAGTCTATCACAATGTGCCCCTAAGTGTCAACCAGGGGGCACACAGTAAGTGTCAGTACAGTGCAGCAATAGCATCCAGAATGAGGAGCATATCACTGCCATTCTCTGCGGTTTCCAGTGCATCAAAGACTTGAGTTTTAGACATGAATGTGATAGAATGAGGTTAGAATATTAAGCAGTTTAATGACGTGCTCAGGTCACTAATTTGTTATGGAATCTGTTGCAAACCCTTCAAAACTTTCTCTTGTATTTGTCCCACATAGTCCATGCCATGTGTCCCACATAGACGTTCATATTCTTGCAGTATGTGGGACACATGGGATACACAAGAGGCAGGCACTCTGATTCTCTCAGTGTTACCCAGGTTTGGTAATTTCTTGGAGAANGGCATAACTCATGTGGGACACATAGGATTTCATTTGTCCCACATAGTCTAGACTATTTGTCCCAGGTTGTCAACCATTTGTCCCACATAGATTTGGGGGGTTGACATCACTGAGGATCTCTGATATACTGCTGCCTAAGATCACAACAACCAGAAGGATTAAGAGGGCATTTATACACAATAAGCAGCATATTTACCAAGGTATTTGGGACACATATGTGGGACAAATAAAATACTCATATACATTTTTTAATACATTTTTAATTGATTTTAACATAAAAACAGGGTATTTATGCTTANAATTAGAGGGTGCTATTTTAGCAACTCAGGGTAATACTCAGTCACCTCATCTTTCATCTCTTTGAGTGAATAATCCTCATAAGATTTGGTCATGTAATCATGTAGAATAGCAAGGCAATCATCCAGGTCTAAACCATCAATAACCCTGGTCACATATGCGTCAATGAGTGTTTCTTTCTCAGTCATGATTGTCATTTCCATTGGTTAGTTTGGATGAGGTAGTTTCTAATCTCAGTGTATATGAACTTCTTCAGTTTAGGGTCAGTTGTAGTATCAAATGCCTTATACAATCTAGTGATATATTCACTCTTTCTTACCACTGGAGATATTACTTTCTTATCAGTATATCCTAGGTTTGTGTTATTACCTGCTTTAACTTTCTGTCTACCAAAGTTACCAGTAATGCTACCAGTTGTACGCAGTTTGGGTTTGATTTTAGAGAGATTGGATGTAGTCATTTGATTACAGTTGAGGGGGGTTTGAGTAATGCTTCAATAGCAGCGTTTCTCTCTTTAATGGTATTAACTGTTTGAGAGTTAAGTACAGTAATCAAGAGATTTACTCCCATGAATACAATTAAAGCAGAAAAAATAATTCTCATTTAGGGGCACAGATTTTGGAGAGTTTAGAGAAGAAATTAGACAGAAACTTTCTGAATCCATTGTTAGTCCATAACACATATATGATCAGAAACCAGATAAGAATTGAACACATGATGATGATAAAGAATGAAAGATTTGTGGAAGGAGAGATAACTTATCCCTCCAAGAATCCATCAGGCAAAGATGTAACCAGATTCAAAATCTTCAGTCTTGAAGATATTCTTTCCATTGATACATCCAACAAACTTGCGAACATACCACTGGAAATTCTTTTGGAAAACACCTTCACCAGAGATACAGAAAGCATCACATAGAGCATTGATTCTGCTCTTAGTAGTGTTACTTTGCCAACCACCATCATAGATGGTCATGTCATTATCTGACACAGTAGCAATCAAGTTACCATGCAAATAAACAGAGGAAACTTTAGTTTCCAGATCAATCGTCACCTCAGTGTTAGCATTTTTCCAGTTGCGATTGCCCTGGACTGCATCACACATTTGACGTTCAATCTTACGCATTTGAGTGTTAGTTAAGAAAGGGTTTGTAGTGTGGTGAGGTGCTGTCCCCTCCACTCCTATACAATACATGATTTCAGAGGTAATGGAAGTGCTCTTGTGACACTTCTACAACTGGTTTTTTCTTTACAGTTTTCCCCCTACAATAGCACTTCCTACAGTATAACTATGATCATCTAATGTTCCATCCTGTTCACACTTAAGGTGCCATCTTGTCATCTCTATTACATCTTCTTTCTTTAACCCTGTTAGCATCTTTCTGCCCTCTTTTGTCATGGTAGAATGTAACCCATACCTAGTTGCCCAAACATAAAACACATCATCAATCAATTCTGCTCCCT